>TARA_R110000868_G_scaffold411789_1_pt1 | contig 297013 bp, 226 predicted proteins | sample TARA_R110000868 | Tara Oceans TARA_R110000868 (sample SAMEA4397489) | marine metagenome | biome: Polar Biome; feature: [SRF] surface water layer (ENVO:00010504); material: water (ENVO:00002006), including particulate matter (ENVO:01000060) such as... | depth 5 m | reverse complement strand
CGGACCCGTATGCCCGGTGGTGTGGGAGGAGGGAACCCGTGAGGGTTCCCCCTATCCCGATTTTCTGGGACCGGGTTCTTCGCAAAAGATCAAGCGCCTTTTCGCATACTGTTCTGTTGTTTTCATGGTGGATTTAATTGTCTTAAAAAACTGGTATGAGAACGGGTTTTTAAGTGGTCCAGGAAGTTTTTTTGTAATCAGGCAAGGCATAATCCTCTAGTTGATGCGTGGAACGCTGGCTTCTGCCTGTAGTTGCTATTAAACTGAGAATGTTGATATGAATTTCAATCTGATTCTCTGTCGCTCTTTTAATACGGATAATGCTAGAACTATGAAGCCATTTTTTCTCCGCTGTGCCGTACCTTCTTTGAAATCCGCTGGTTGGACTGTTGCTCTGTGTCTGTCACTCTGTGTGACCAGTTTCGTCAGTGCGGCGCCGCTGGTTTACGAAGGGACGGAGGGACCTGGTAAAGGAAAGCATATCGTTTTTCTTGCAGGCGATCATGAATATCGGTCTGAAGAATCACTGCCGGAACTGGCACGTATTCTGGCAAAACACCACGGCTTCAAGTGTACCGTGTTGTTTAATATCGATCCGGAAACCGGAGAAATCGTGGCGGGTAACTCCAACATGCCGGGACTCGAAACCCTTAAAACGGCGGATCTGGCGGTAGTATTCCTGCGGTTCCAGAATTTCCCCAAAGAACAGATGCAGCATTTCGTTGACTACCTCAAGCGGGGGGGACCGGTGGTCGGCATGCGAACTGCGACGCATGCGTTCAATATGCCTGCGACAGCTCCCTTTTCGGAATATTCCTACAACAGTAAAGATAAAGACTACGAACTGGGCTTTGGTCATCAGGTGCTGGGGCAGACCTGGGTGGGGCACTATGGAACCAACCATAAGCAGAGCACACGTATCAAAGTAGTTGACGACAAGAAGAATCATCCGATTTTGCGCGGTGTGAAAGACATCTGGGTGCAGGCGGGCGGCTATGTGGGCAAGCCGACTGATGGTGAAGTGCTGACGATGGCACAGCCTTTGAACGGCATGAAACAGGATTCACCTGCCGACGAGACGAAGCCGCCTATGCCTTCCGAATGGACCCGGACGTATACCTCCCCTTCTGGAAAGAAAGGTCGCGTTTTTACGACGCTGTATGGAACACCCGAGGATCTATTGAATGAAGGCTACCGGCGGATGCTGGTCAACGCGTGTTTCTGGGCGCTCGGGATGGAAGATGCGATCAAAGAGGACGCTGACGTTGATTTTGTTGGTCCCTTTAAACCTAACACATTTGGTAATGGAACTTATGCGCGTGGTATCAAACCGGAAGCGTATGCCGGTTTTAAGAGTCCGATACCGGCTAATCACAATACCAAAAAGCCGAAAGTAAAACACAAAGGGCATCATCACTCGCCTGAGAAAAATAACAAGCCTGAGAAAAAAACGTCCCGGAAGCCGACGGCTTCGATTGCGACAGGTAAGCCGGCGCAGTTTGTCCGCATTGAACTTCCGGGCGACAAACGCATTCTCACACTGGCAGAAGTCGAAGTGATCAGCGGTGGGAAAAATATCGCAAAAGGGGGCAAGGCCACACAGTCGAGCACCATGGGTTCCGCTGTCGCTGCCAAGGCACTGGATGGCAATAAAAGTTCTGACTGGGGTAAAGGGGGGCAGACCCATACTGCCAATGCGGGCACAAAAAATCCCTGGTGGGAAGTCGATCTGGGGCAGCCAGTCGATGTCGAAAAGATTGGTATCTGGAACCGCCAGGGGTTCGAGGGACGTCTGGAAGATTTCACACTGACGCTGCTGGACGCAAATCGGAAAGAGGTGTTTAAGGTCGCGAAAGTGGCCGCTCCCTTTACGATGGAGATTGACGTCAAACACGGGGGCAAGCTGGAATATCTGACCTTCAGGGGATCAGCGGGTGTCCCGTATAAGTCAACGTCCAAGTCTGTCGGTGCGGAGTCTCACAGCCAAAACGACGATCCGACGCTGGTCGACGTACCGGCTGGTTACCGTGATCCCCTGCCCTTTGCTTTTCAACAGGGAGATGTGGTTGCCATTCTCGGTAATGGACTGCCTGATCGGATGCAGCATGACGGCTGGCTGGAAACACTGTTACAGAGTGAACTGCAGGGAAAACAGGTTCGTTTTCGGAACATGAGTGCAAGCGGCGATCGTGTGGATTCATTTCCACGCAGCAAAGGTGCCGCCACGATTACCGAATATCTGCGGCATGTGAAAGCGGACGTCGTGTTTGCTTTCTTCGGCTTTAATGAATCTTTCGAAGGTGTGAAGCAGGCGGACGAGTATCAGAGAAAGCTCGTGGACTTTGTCAAAAGGACCCGTGGCTCCAAGGCGAACGGAAAATCTTTTCCTCGCATTGTTTTGTTCAGCCCGATTGCACATGAAGATACCGGAAACAAAAACGTGCCTGATGGCAAGACGCACAACATTCAACTGGCCGCCTATACCAAGGCCACGGCAGCCGCAGCGCGAGAAGCGGGGGTCGGGTATGTTGATCTGTTTCACCCTTCTCTGCAGATGTTCAAGGAGTCGAGTGCGCCACTGACCATCAACGGAGTGCATCTGACCGAAGAAGGTAACAAAAAACTGGCCGAAATTATTTCGTCGTCATTGTCCGGTCACCAGGTGAGCGCATCGCAGACGATGGAACCTCTGCGGTCGGCTGTACTGGATAAGGCGTATAAGTGGAATAACCGCTATCGTGCCCGTGATGGGAACGATGTGTGGGGAGGCAGATCGATTCTCAAGTTTACGAACGATCAGACTAACGCCGTTGTCTTGCAGCATGAGCTTTCGATGCTGGATGTGATGACGAACAATCGAGATGAACGTATCTGGGCCGTTGCCAAGGGTGAGGATCTTAAAGTTGACGACAGCAATGTACCGCAGCCCGTTACAGTGATCTCGAATGTCGGTGGCGGCAGCAAGAGTTCCAGTGCAGTGAAAGAGGGGAACCTCAACTATATCAGTGGTGAGGAAGGCATTCAACATATGGCTCTTGCTGACGGTTTTGAGGTCAGCCTGTTCGCCGATGAAAAACAGTTCCCCGAACTGGTCAACCCGGTACAAATGCAGTTCGATACCAAAGGGCGCCTGTGGGCGGCTGTCTGGCCGACTTATCCCAAGTGGGAACCGCTGAAAGAGATGAACGATGCATTGATCATTCTGCATGATGATGACAACGACGGCAAAGCAGATCGCGTGACCGAGTTTGCCCGGATCCAGAATCCGCTGGGTTTTGAGTTCTGGAATGGGGGTGTGCTGGTGGCCTCCGCACCGGAAATCGTCTTCCTGAAAGATACAGATGGTGATGACGTAGCCGATGTCCGTACTGTGATGCTGCAGGGCCTCGATTCTTCTGATACTCATCATGCTGCGAATAATCTGATTTATGGTCCAGATGGTGCCATCTACTGGCAGAGTGGTGTATTCATGGTGCATAACCACGAACACCCCTGGGGACCGTCTCTACAGGCCAGTGAGTCGGCCATGTATCGCTTTGATCCGCGACGGTTCACCATTTCGATGCATGCGATCAATTCTCCGAATCCGCACGGCATTTCATTTGATTACTGGGGATATCATTACGCAACCGATGGAACCGGGGGCCGTGCGTACCAGGTACGACCGGATAAAGCCGGATTCAAAATGCACGAACTGTTGAAAAAAGAAGTGCGACCTGTCACCGCCAGCGAAGTGGTCAGCAGTGCTCACTTTCCTGAAGAGATGCAGGGGGACTTTCTGATCTGTAACGTGATCGGGTTTCTGGGCATCAAGCACTACGATCTGGCACGAAACGCCGAAGATGGTACTGTGTGGGGTGAGCCTGCCGGTGATGACCTGACGGTAATGAGAGTTAATGCAGACGGATCCAGAACGGAAGACAAATCCAAAGGCCTGATGATGAGTGGAGACAAGAATTTCCGCCCTGCCGATGCGATTTTTGCCCCTGATGGGTCATTGTATTTCTGCGACTGGCATAATGTCATCATCGGACACATGCAGCATAATGTGCGCGATCCCAACCGCGACCATCAACATGGTCGTATTTATAGAATGACGGCGAAGGGACGTCCCCTGCAGGAGCCGGTTGCTATTGACGGTCAGCCGATTGCTGCATTGCTCGAAAATCTGAAATCGCCCATTGATGGCATTCGCCATCGGACCCGGGTCGAATTGAGTGAACGCGATTCAGAGGCTGTGATTGCTGCCACCAGGGAGTGGGTCAAACAGTTTGATCAGAATAAAAAAGAAGATGCGCACCACCTGCTCGAAGCGCTCTGGCTGCATCAGCAACATAACGACCGGAATCTTGAATTACTGGGAGTGCTGTTGAAGTCTCCTGAGCCTCACGCGCGGATTGCCGCGAACACGGTGAAGCATTTGTGGTTCAACGTGGAAAGCACGATGCGTGGAGGCGTGATTGCGGAATCGGAGGAAGCCGCAACACAGAAGTCAGGCATTCTCAGTGATACGCCTGAACTCACGACGATTCGCATCGGGACGGTCCGCGAACGGATGAGATATGATGTGACGAAATTGACCGTCAAGCCTGGCAAGAAAGTGAAGCTTACATTTGCGAACCCGGATTATATGCCTCATAACATTATGCTGGTCAATCCCGGGAAAGCTGATGAAGTGGGACTCGCGGCGATTGATCTGGGAGCCAGCGGGTTTTCCGTTGGTTTTGTTCCGGAGAGTAAAGAAATCCTGTGGGCCAGCAAGCTGGTTGACCATGGTCAGGAAGAGACGATCGAGTTTGTTGCTCCGACGATGGAAGGCGCTTATCCTTATATCTGCTCCTTCCCCGGACATCACCTGCTGATGCGTGGAACGATGTACGTGACGAACGATCTCAAAGAATTTCTTGCTAAAAATCCAGAGCAGGTTACTAAGATTACAGAGTGGAAACTGGCCGATCTGGAAGCAGACCTGAAACGGGTGGGACAGCATCGAAACTTTACGCGGGGACAGCAGGTTTTTACCAAACTTGCCTGTGCCCAGTGTCATAAGTTAAATAAGGACAGTACGACCCTCGGCAATAATCTTTCAATCGGCCCCAATCTTGATGAAGTCATCAAGAAGCATAAGAACGACCCTAAAGCCATTCTGGCGGAGATTCTGGAGCCTTCCCGTAAAATTGAGGATAAGTACAAAACAGTATTGATCCTGCTGGATGACGGACGAAGCCTGAACGGGAACATTGTCGCTGAAGATGAAAAATCAATCACAATCGTAACGGGGCCGCCTCAGGTGAAGGAGCAGAAAATCATGAAGAGTGCGATTGAATTCCAGCGCAGCTCCCCTGTCTCCATCATGCCGGCTGCCTTGCTGAATACACTGGACAAAGAAGAAATTCTCGATCTGCTTGCCTACGTGATCTCTGGAGGAAACGCGAAGGACACCGCCTTCCACCATCATCATTAAACAGGGACAGTGTTTCACAGATTGAGCTGAAAGCGGATGCCGGCGACGAAGGCATCGGGGTAGATGCCGGAAGGGGTGGTGATGTACTGCAGGTCGGGCTGAATGATCAGATTCTCATTCACGATTGCCTTGTAGAAGACTTCGATCATCACTTCCTGGTCGGTGCCGCCCTGATCGAGGTCGACCCAGCCTGCACCGGCACCGGTAACGTCTGCGTCGCGATTGCGGATCAGGCCGGTATAGGTGATGCCGGCCAAAGCGTCACGCGGTATCAGCGGGAAGGGAGAGTTTCCACTGCTGTAGGTGGGAAAGTGCTGGGCGAAGGCGGACAGGCCTTGCGGATTGTCTGTGTCACAGCCTGCTTCACGAATCAGCATCTGCTCGTACTGGAAATAGTAGCCGTATGCTCTGGGTATAGCACCGGAGGGGACTTCTCCGGGTGTTTCATAGGTGATGCCTGCAGTCAAGATGCCGGGCAGTTGCCTGAGTGGAGTCGAGTAGCGATATTCGAATTCGCCGATCAAGAGGGCGGAACCGTTATCAGAAAAGATACCGGCTTCATTGCTGCGGTAGGCATCCCAGATCCCTGCTCTGACGCTGAAGTCGCTGGAGAGGTCGGTCATGAGTACGACGGCCGGGCTGGGAGCTGGAAATGAAGGGAGACCGGCTGAGGGGGACAGGCCAAAAGCAGAGTTAATGAAGTCGCTGGCGGTATCCATGGTGACAAATTCAGAACTCAGATCCTGTCTGCCGATGCGCATGGTGATTCCGGTTTCGTACAGATCGACTTCCCACCAGAGTTCGCTCATTTGAGTAATGTTGTTGAGTGAGTCGATACTGCTGATGATCTGCGTGGCACCGACATTCTGTTCCAGCCCTCGACCATGAGTATTTTGAAACAGCACATTGATCTGACCTGGAATGGGGGCGTTGAGCTTTTCGAGGTCAAACGAGAGAGAAAGATCGAGCAGTCCTTCATAGTGTGTTGAGTTACTGGTTGATATTCCGCCGTGTGCGTTGGTGAAAACTTCACCATAGTAGACCGGCTGGAACGTGATACCGTTATCTGAATACAGTATAGAATCGAGAAAAATCTGATCTGGTGTGTCTGCTGATTCACTTTTGGACACGCAACCTATAGAGGCGTCCTCTGCTACGACATTTTCTACCGCGCATTCCTGCCCGACTGACTGGTAGGCAGGGAGCGCCACCAGCAGGAACATGTATGAAAGGAAGACCTTAAGCCGCACAGTTACGCTCCCCGTTTGCGCAACGTTTTCGATAACGGTATGAAAATTCAGAGTTGTGTACTCTTATCTTCGGCAGAAATAGAGAGGGACGTCCAGTCTGGCAAAATGGTCAATATGAGTTGAGAATGACGATTTCTAAGGGGTGAGGTGTTTTCGCAGAAACTTTTCGACGAGTTGCATGCGCTCTTTGTCGAAGAATTCCGAGCCGCCGTGTGCGCCGCCGTGGATGACTTTGAAGGTAACGTCGCGTTGATACTGTTCGTATTTGCCTTGCAGCTCATGTGACTGGTTGATGGGGACTTGCGGATCCTGGTCGCCGTGAATAATCAATAATGGCGGATCCTGTTCATCAACATGGAAGACCGGGCTGGCGAGTCGGGCGAGATCGGCTTTTTTTTCCGGTCGATCACCGAGCAGGAGTTCCAGCGCGGGGATGCGGACGCTTAAGCCATGCGGTGTGGACTGGGGAAGGATTGTCATGAAATTGGTGGGGCCGAAATAATCGACGATGGCCTGCACGCTGGATGATTGGTTGTCGAAATCGCCGAGATCTCCTTCGAGCTGCTGATTGCCGTTGGTGACACCCATCAAGGCAACGAGGTGGCCGCCGGCGGAAGAACCCAGGATGCCGATTTTGTCGGCGTTGTAGCCATACTTCTCAGCGGAGCCACGCAGGAAGCGGATGGCGGCTTTGATGTCGTATATCTGAGCCGGAAACTTTGCCACGGGTGAAAGACGGTAATCGACACTGGCGACGGCGAAGCCTTGCTTTACCAGATCGATGAGTGGCATGTTCGCTTTAGAGCCTGCACGCCAGGCACCACCGTGAATCCAGACCAGGAGAGGTGGCTGCTGTTTTACTTTGGGAAGATAGAGATCAAGCAGGAGCCGATGGTTGTCGGCGGTCGCATATTGGATGTCGTTGATCTGCTGGAAAGATTCCACAGCAAAACTCCTTTCCGGGACAGACAGCAGTAGCAGCAGACACAGGCTCAGCGAGCAGCGATTTCTCATTGACGTCTCTTTCAGTTCGCAGTCGAAGGTGGGGGGGCGGTCTGTTATTATAATCCCCTGCTCTCGCGAATGACACCAGTCGAGCATACGGACTCACTGAAACTTTACTTGTTCGGGAAAACCTGGGCGAGATAAATCAACAGTAAAACGCTGCGAGCGGTCCAGGCAATGGTGCGAAGCCAGTTGGAAATTACCAGGCTGCGAATATGACGGGGGGAAAAGCGGGAGGCAAGCACCTGATGCCGGGGCACCTGCAGGAGCGCCGTGGAGAACCAGACGACAAACAGCAGACCGACGCCGGTCCAGGTGAAAGCGGGGCCCATGCCGGGGGGAGGCCAATAGACGATGGCGACAGTTGTGGCAGCTTCGGTCAGCATCATTGGGCCGACGGCAAAGGTTGTGCGGAGTTGGTGGGCCTGCTGGTAGCGGGTGAAGCGGGCACGGCCGACCAGTGCGAACAGCGGATAATGCACGATCTGCACGAACCAGATTAAACCTGTCATATAGAAGGTAGAAACGAGTTGCAGCAGGAAAAGAGTTTTCAAGGCTGTGAAGCTCCCGGGTGAAGTACGCTGTATAAAAGTTCTGTCGGGATTATTAATCGTTCGAAGTTGTATCGACTGCCTGTTCGAGTCGAATCAGCACTTCGTTGCGACGAAACGGGCCTGGTGTCCAGGGAGGATCATAACCGGCTGATTCGAAGCTGCCTGACTGATTCAGTCCTTTGTGTTTCATCCAGTCTCGCAATTTCTGTTCGGCCTGGGCAGTGGTGGTCTGATTCATCCGTCCGCTGAAGCGGTAGACAGCAAAGCGTCCCCCCTCGCGTTGCTGAATGCGAACGTTCTCACCCGTGGGTACCGGAATTCCCTGTACTTCAGTTTGCTGGGGGATAACGAATGACATCTTCCCGTCAGAAGGTTTGTTCTCGGGATCCATAAACACGGGGGTCGTCATGGAGACTTTCTGTTCCTGCTGGTTCGCTCCATCAATATAGCGGAACAGACGCATGAAACGGCCGTCCTGGTCGACAGGCTGTGCTTTGCTGTCTGTCGATACCAGCATCAAGTCGGGGTACTCGCGGATTTCGAAAGGGCCGGACGACTCAATCACCGTGTACCGGGCTGACTCGTACGCGTTTCGGGCTGTGAACTTCCAGCCAAAGTATAGTAGTATGCACAGTACAGTGGCGATGCCAAGGTAGATCATCTTTTTTCCAGTCATCCCGGGATTTTTGCGCGATTGCTGTTCCATGTTTAAAATACCGTTTTTGAACTACCAGAACCAGAATTACTGTCTATAAAGACTTTAGTCATTCGAGGGTGATTGGCAAATGTTATTTCTGTACGAAATCTCTTTTGCCAGATGATTTATTCAGGAGTCAGATTTCGATGAATGAGACCGACCAGAAGGTCAGACAGGTGAGTGGTCCCCTGCAGGCAGAGCGCCTCCCTGATGGCGGTCGCAGGTTAGTGCGTGCTCTCATCTTAAAAGTGCGTGATGAAGAGATTGTGGTCCCCGCTGGTTTTGTTTCCGACTTTCGTTCCCTGCCCCGTGTGATCCAGATTCTGATTGACCCTGCCCGGGTTCAACTGGCGGGGGTCATTCACGACCGATTGTACGCCACAGGGCAATTCACGCGCTGTGAAACAGATACGATCTGGCGATTGACCGCGCAATCCGGTGGGAGTCATGCCAATTCGTTCCAGGCGTGGCTGGGCTGGCTGTTGATCCGGCTGGGGGCACGGTTCGCCTGGGATCGGGCACGGAAAAAAAGCCGCCTGGCGTGAACTCGCTAACGATACCAACTGTCGGGTTCCATGCAGGTTGGTATGGCCAATCTGTCATACCCGGTCGGTCAATGGTGACACCGTTGTCAGTGTCTAAGGGGGGCCGTGTTTGGCAGGTATAACAGGCTTTCGGAGCACTGGTGAAAACTCAATATTGTGGCATGTTGTTTGCGTGAAATTTCCTGTGAAAATCACGGTCGCAATAGACTGGCTTCGCTGATATGATGCGCGGTAATGGCCATCTGCTGACAAACGTGGATGAATCACAAGCAACAACAATTCGATCTTGGCCACACCTATTGCCCCCTGGTTTTAGCCCTTCGTTCAGCACAAGTCCCGCCGTGAGTGAACGCGCTGAATTCCCGCAAGAGTTCGATTGGAGTGTGGTTCACAACAGGGGCGCCTAAAATTGCAAACCCTCCTTTCAAGGATAGAAGTTTCGTGTGGTCTCTGAAAACAGCCCAACGGGCATTAATTGCCGCCGGTTGTATGGCGATGATTTATACCCAGTTTACGATGTCGCCGGCGACGATTGAGTTCGCCCGTTCCCTGGGAGCGACAGGCTGGCATATCGGGATTCTGGGGGCTCTGCCGACGATGATGCTGTTTTTCCAGTTTCTGGCGGCAGTCGTGGCGAATCACCTGGAATACCGCCGCTGGCTCTGGTTACCGATCTCGATACTACAGCGACTGATTCTGGTTCCAATTGCCCTGATGGCGTGGCTGATGCCGGACATGTCTCATTCAGCCGAACTATGGTGGCTGATTGGATTGACAGCTTTGAATCATGCCTTGATCCACTTTACGACGCCGCTCTGGTTATCCTGGCTGGGAGATTATCTGCCTCACAAGGGGCTCAATCATTACTGGGGTTATCGCCAGGTCTGGATGTACTGGACCGGGGCAATTTCGTTGCTGGGGGGGGCGATCTTTCTGGCGAAAAGCGGCCTGGATATTGGGGATGGATTTGCCTGGCTGGTCGGCATCGGCGCGTTGTTTGGCGTGTTCGATATCCTGTTCTACATGAAAATCGAAGAACCGCCGGTCACCAAGGTGAAAGAACCAAAGCTAAAAAAAGTCCTGCTTACACCATTTCAGGATCCCAATTTCCGTTCGTTTATCTCCTTCACCTGTTTCTGGCACTTTGCGGCGATGCTGGGGGCTCCGTTCATCAGCTATTACCTGCTGGATTACATTGGGATGGACGTATTCCGTCTGTTGTTGCTGTGGACCTGTGCCTGGCTGGGGGGAGCTGTTTTTTCGAAGCATCTGGGCTCACTGGCCGATCATTATGGCAACCGGCCGGTGTTGATATTGTGTACGGCGTTTAAATCTACAAATATGATTGGCCTGCTGTTCCTGCCGCGAGATCCAACGCTGGCATTCTGGATTATGGTGCCTGTATTTATTGTGGATTCCCTGCTGAATGCAGGCATCGCCATTGCCAATAACGGGTTCATGCTGAAGAATTCGCCAGCCGAAAACCGGACAATGTATATCGCTGCAGGCACCGCGTTTGCGGGGCTGGTGGGAGGTGTGACATCCATACTGGCAGGTGGTTTTCTGGTGCTTGCTTCCGGGTGGAGCGTGACCATCTTTGGCTCTGAGTACAACAACTTTCACATGATCTTTGCGATCAGTCTGCTGATGAGGCTGGTGGCTGCCGTCTATGCCCGGACGATTCGCGAGCCCGATTCACACTGGACATCTCAAGTCGTGATGAAACTGGTCGGAGTTACACCATTCCGTATGCTGCGTTTTCCGGTCGGTCTGTATCGTTCTTTCCGACCCGATGAATTGCGGGGCAAATCCAGAAAAGGCAAACGCGAACTGAAACAACCGGAAGTCGTCGCTAAAACTGAGCCGACCTGACGTCACTCGTCGCTTTAGTTTTACAAGGTTGCATTGTTGCGCGGGGTATTTCAGAATGGATGAGAGTCGGCTTGCTCTGCAGACCGGGAAATTCTGTTCTTTCACTACCATCAGGAGCCTCTTCCATGCGCGGGATGATTACTGTTTCTTTACTGGCTGTGGTGTGGCTGTTTAATCTGGGTGAGGCAGTCCAGGCAGTTGAACCGCATGAGGATCGGTGTGTGATTCTGGTCAGCGTAGACGGGCTGGCCAATTTTTATCTGGATGATCCTCTGGCGGATATGCCGACACTGCGGAAACTGGCAAAGGCCGGGGCGCGGGCCGATGGTATGGTCTGTTCGTTTCCCACAGTGACCTGGCCCAATCACACCACACTGGTAACCGGCACAACGCCTGCGAAGCATGGGGTAATCGGAAATAACTATCTGGATCGTAAAAGTGCGACGTCGGTTGCCTTCATTCCTGATCCCCTGTTTGACAAAGATCAGATTGTGAAAGTGCCGACAATTTATGATGCCGCCCATAACGCGGGGCTGGTCACTGCAGGCATCGTCTGGCCGGCAACGCGAAATGCGCGGACACTGGACTGGACCGTACCTGACATGTTCGGCAAAGAAGCCTGGCCAAAATACGGAACGCCGATCTGGCTGGAAGAACTCCGCGCTGCGGGATTACCTGTGGATCTGCATGGAGACTGGACGGGAGAGAGTGGCGGCGGCGTGAAGCGGGACTGGCTGTATACCCGCATGGCCCGGCATCTGTTTGAAAAGCATCCGCCGAACCTGTTGATGATTCACCTGGTCGAGGTCGATCATGTCGAACACAAATATGGTCCGCGGAGCCCGGAAGCGTACTGGGCCGTCAGCTATGCTGATGACCGGTTGCGGGATATTGTAGAAGCAATCGAGCGTTCGCCGCATCGTGATAAGACGACACTGGTCGTCGCCAGTGATCATGGTTTTTTCCCGATCTCGAAAGACATTCGCCCAAATGTAATCTTAAAACAGTCAGGGCTGATTTCTAAAGAGAAGAAGCAGGCATACTGTCTGTCTCAGGGAGGCGGGTGTATGGTCTACCTGCTGGATGACGCGAAGCGGGAGGAAATGAAGGAAGAGTTGAAGCAGAAATTTGCAGCAGTGGAAGGGATTCAGGCTGTACTGGATCAGGATGAATATACAAAGCTGGGCCTGCCTACTCCAGCAGAAGATTCTCATGCTCCCGATTTCTGGCTGTCAGCGAAGTCCGGGTATTCGTTTACGAACAGTGATAAAGGGGACGATGTCGTCACGCCACGTAAGACGCCGGGTGGCACACATGGGTATCTGCCCGATCAACCGGACATGCTGGCGACACTGGTGATCAATGGATATGGGATCAAGCCGGGAACAAATTTAGGTAAAGTACAGAGCATTGATGTGGCGCCAACAATGGCCCGGCTGCTGGGGGTCGAATTGCCGACAGCCCAGGGAAAACCGTTAATGCCGGCTTTGCAGGACGATTGATCATTGCAGCCGGTGTTAAACCCGGGAAATGATCGTATGGTTGGGAGCGAGTTGAATCTGCTTGTTCTCGATGACAGACTCTGGTTCTGAATTCAGGACCAGAGTACCTGTGAACGGGATCGACACTGGTTGTGCCTGTGTCTCTGCCTGGGGAGTCAGGCGAGCCTGAATCCTGATGTCCTGGTATTGCATTGTAAAACTGCTGGACTGACTCTCATAAGCTGTCTGCAGGTTTTCTGGTGAAAGCCAGCCTGCGTTGAGGCCTTCTCTTCGAAACTGGAGCAGCCGCTGATACCAGTGAAACATCTCCGGGTCCCTCAGGGGGGCCTCGTTCCATTTGGCGTTGAAAAAAGCTTCGGCCTGCGAGGGAAGCAATGCGTCCTGCCAGATGTGAGGCGGATAATCTCCCCGGCGGCCGACGTCGACGGCGTCGCGGAGATGGCGGTCTTCAAAATCGACAAAAAACGGAAACGGAGCAGAAGTCGCAAATTCTTCACCCATAAAGATCAATGGTATGCCCGGATAAAGCAAGATGAGTGCAGCGGCTGCTTTCTGGAAGGATTTGGATGCCAACTGGTGAATACGCTTGCCATGCGGATGATTGCCGACACTATCATGGGTTTGAAGCGCGATCACCAGAGATGTCAGATACTGGTTGGTTGGATGGACGCTACGTTGAGAATCAGTCACGCGACTGTTTTCGTGTCCGGCATAAATGTAACCACACTGCAGCGCCTGGATAAGGTCGGAGGCCCCCTGGTAGTTTCGCTGTGTGAGATGGACGTCGGGAAGCGCATGAGAATAGAGAGAATACATCAGGCAATCACACCAGATGCCCGAGTAGGCCTCCCTGCTCTGGTCTGCAGTAATCAGATCGTGATTAAAGACATTGGTTTCGGCAAAGAGATGTATGGGCCAGTTCACGGATTCGTTGTGTCTGGAGACGGCCGCTCTGATTGCTTCGAGAATATGAAAATGGCTGTCGTCATACATGCAGTGAACGGCGTCGAGTCGCAGACCATCCAGATGATACTCTGCCAGCCAGAAGACCGCATTTTCGGTAATGAACCGACGGACGGACTCGGAATCAGGACCGTCGTAATTGAGGGCTTCACCCCACGGAGTGTGATGCCTGTCTGAAAAATAAGGGGCGAATTCAGAAAGATAATTTCCTTCCGGACCCAGATGGTTGTAAACGACATCAAGAAAGACGGCGAGACCAGAGCGATGGCATTCGTCCACGAAGGCTTTGAAATCATCAGGGGAACCGTAGGTATTTCGAACGGCAAACAGATTTACGCCATCGTATCCCCAGTTCCAGCGGCCTGGAGTCTGGGTGACCGGCATGATTTCCACCGCGGTGATGCCGAGCTCGATCAGTTCAGGGATATGTTCGATGGCCGCCTGAAACGTACCCGCTCTGGTGAAGGTGCCGACATGAAGTTCGTAAATGATCAGATCCTGTTTCTTTATTCCCTGCCAGTCTTGATCGGACCAGGGGAAATCAAGCGAGTTACAGACTTGTGAGGCAGCGTGTACTCCCTGAGGTTGATATCGGGAGGCAGGATCCGGCCGGGAGACCTGGTCATCAAGCCGATACAAATAGCGATCGCCTGGACAGACGTGATTAAACGTGCCTTCGAAGTATCCCTGTGCTGTTCGTGTCAGGGAATGACGTGTCGCGTCTGCCTGGTTTCCTTTCTGCAGTTCAACGGCGACCTGTTTTCGTTGCGGAGCCCAGACGCGAAAGCATGTGGAATCAACGGTGAGCGGAGTGGCTCCTGATCGGGTATTTTGTAGATCAACCTGTTCTGCGAGACCAAACCAGCGACAACCTTCCAGGACGCCTGAAGTTGCGGTTCCCTGAGCAAGGTAAAGACGGTTTTTCCACTCCGATGCCTGGTGCAGATCGTAAACGCGTTGTGCCAACCGGCGGTCTGCGTTTCCTACCAGAATGGTGCGATAGCCGGCGGTTAATGCTGCCAGATCATTACCGGAATCACCGGAAAAAACAATGTTTGCGGGATCGTATCCGTTTTTTTCGGTCCACCATTCTAAAGCGAGTGCTTTGGAAACCGTTGCCGGCAGAAGATCAATCAATCCATCGCCATTGAAGGGATCAACGCTGTTAATAATCGAGTATGGGGCATCCGTTTGAGTCAGAACCTCCTGAACGTGATCAACGAGCGTTTCCAGTTGTGCCGCGTCTGCATAAAAGCTGAGTTTGAAACGCCCCTGTTTGACTGGTTCCTGGAGGCGGAGACCGTCAATTGTTTGCAGCTTCTCGCGCAATGAGTCTATGGGCATGGCAGCGATGATCTGGTCCTGATAATCCTGGTAGGCGGTGACCAGTGTGAATTCTCCCGATTCCTGTCGCTGGAAAATGGAAGTGCCGACGTCGCAGATAATCCACTCCGGAATGGGGAGTTGAAAATCCTTGATTGCCTGGGAGACGGATTCGAAATGTCTGCCAGTCACAAAGATCAGTGAGTTGCCACGGGCCTGAAACTGTTCCGACAGTACGCGCAGGTCTGACTGGTTGTGAGGATCCTGATTTAAAGGGATCAGGGTTCCATCCAGGTCGGTGGCAAGGACCTGTTCTGTGAATTGCGCAGCAGTATTCTGCGTAGACATCAATTGCTCCTTCAATTAAACGCGGTTCAGCCAGAGAATCTGATACGGATCCAGGACCAGTTGCTCTGATGTGGCGTAAGTTTTGTCGTCGATGACATTCAGGAAAAATCGACCGAGTCCTGCGGTACGGAGTTTGTTGCCTTCGATGACCTGTGTTTCGTCAGAGAAGTTCGCGAGGACGATCAGGCGATTTCCTTCATAGAGGCGGACGTATCCCAGGATATGCTCATTGGCTGTGGCGATGAGTTCCATATCCTGACCCGCGAGCGCAGGCAGAGATTTTCGCAGTGCGATCAGTTTCTGTGTGGATCGAAAAATCGTGGAGCGAATGGAACCGTTGCCTGATTTGATGTGGTCGTCCAGTTCTTCGAGAAACTGCCATTGCATCTTAGGACGATGAATCCAGCGGGAGTCACCGGCTTTAGCAGGGTCTTTCACGAAATCGTAATCGTTCAGCATGCCCCACTCTTCACCCAGGTAGAGAAGTGGAATTCCACCGATACTGAGGGAAACGCCGTGCAGCAGCAGCATGCGGCGGAGCGCCAGTTCTTTTTTCTCTTCGTTGTCTTCTTCAATCGCCTGTTCGAGTCCAGCGAGTGACGCCATCGTCCCGGAAATCCGCATATCGCCTGTTTCATGGTTTTCCTGAAAAGGAACGCCGCGCGCGAAAGAACCGGGGAATTGCCCTGTATAGAAATCGTTGAGGAATTTGCGATGGTCGTAGGCGTTGATACCAATCGCCTGCGCGTCGGCATCATCGAAGGTCCAGCCGATATCATCGTGACAGCGCAGGTAGTTCACCCAGGCGGTGTTTCTGGGCAGCTTATAGCGATGTCTGAGAGTCTGGACCAGCAATGAGACATTTCGCGTCGCCAGCGATTCCCAGAGCAGCGCCATCAGTGTGGGATTGTAGGAGATCTGACATTCGTGTTCGCTGATATATTTGACGACGTCATCGGGGTGCACGATGGCCTCGGATTTGAACAGGAGACCTGGCGTAGCGATACGGGCCAGACGGTTGAATGCCTGAATCAGCGTGTGCGCTTCAGGCAGATTTTCGCAGCTGGTCCCCATTTTTTTCCAGATGAATGCGACCGCGTCAAGCCGGAGAATATCAATGCCCGTGTTGGCGATGAAGTACATTTCTTCGAGCATGGCGCGAAAGACAGCGGGATTGGTGTAGTTCAGATCCCACTGGAAACTGTTGAAAGAAGTCCAGACCCATTGCTGCATTCCATCATGCCAGGTGAAATTTCCGCGGCGGACAGTCGGAAAAATTTCACGCAGCGTGCGTTCATATTGTTCGGGTTTTACCCTGTCAGGGAAGATATAATAGTATTCCTGGAACTCACGGTTTCCCGATTGCGCCATTTTGGCCCACTCGTGGTCATCCGAGGTGTGATTGAATACAAAATCAAGCACCAGTGAGATCCCCGCTTCCCGGAGATCTGCTGCCAGCAGGCGGAGGTCGTCGATGGTTCCCAGACGCGGGTCGACCGAGCGATACGTGCTGATGGCGTAACCGCCGTCGTTATTACCGGGGCGAACTGCGAACAGAGGCATCAAGTGCAGGTACGTGAGCCCCAGGTTTTTGAAGTATCCCACCTGCTCGCGGAGTTTACTGAGGTTTTCGCCAAAGAGGTCTACGTAGAGGGCGCCCCCGCTGATGCGTTCTGACTGAAACCAGTTGGGTTCATTAATACGATGACGGTCGAGCGCACAGAGGTCCTCTGGTCGCTCTGCCCAGCCTCGGGCCGCGGTCAGCAGAACCTGTTCGATGTGATAGAAGAAATCGTACCGGGAACTGTAGAGCTGATACAGCAGTCCAAACAGAGGACGCCAGTGCTCATTCAGTCTCGTTTCAAATTCATGTTTTTTGACATCATCAATCTGGCTGGTGCGCCAGACTTCCTGCAATTGAGGCTGCAGGCGCTGCAGTGTCAGATCCGCTTTGAAGTCAATCTCATCCTGCGCGGTGCTCATTCGATCCGATCGTTGGGAATAGTAATCTTGTCTAAGAAGTTGTAATACCTGATGCCTTCGAGAATGCCCGCCGCGTGGGAAGCCTCTGCGAAATAGACGCGTGGCCTGTTACGGAGTCGTTCGAGCTCTTCACTGTGATTTCCGACGACCACACCCAGTGTGCGCCCCAGCAGCATGCCGGCGTCGTTTCCGGAATCACCTGAAACGAGGACGTGTTCCGGGGCGAATCCCCATTTCCAGAGTACGTGTCTCATGGAAAGGTCACTTCCACCCCGCACCGGGATGATATCAAGATACATGCCGAGTGACATAATAACCTTAGCACGTAAACCCGCCTCCCGGAGAATTTTTTTGATGGTTGTAATACTGGGGCTGACACTGGTGTCAATTTCATAACTGATTTTAAATTCGGACTGATGTTCTTCAATTTGCGGGTAAAGACCGGGCTGCATATCGAGGACATCTCGAATCTGCTGTGGTTTCCAGGCGTAATCAATGGATTTTCGCCAGCTGAGGTCCGGAGTCAGGTTTTCGCCGTAGTGTAATTGTGTTCCTGCATCCGTGTCGATCAGGTCAGGTTGAGGGAGTCCCAGTTCTTTGATCAGTTGCATGGCCGAATCGAGTCGACGACCCGTGGCAATGCCGAAACCGATGTGATCATTTTCGCGAATTAACTCTACAAATTCTTTGAGAGCATCATCATCACCGGTCAGTGTATTGTCCAGATCGGTGATAATCAACCGGTCAAATTCAGGTAGTCGGCGTGTACTGGATTTCTCCGCCTGATCTGCCAGTATCGGGGCGGGTGAATGCTCCAGAATATCATCCAGATCGCGCAGATAACGCTCAGCATGATTATTCCATGAATAATGCTCGCGGGTCCCTTTGATGCCATTATCAGACCATTCGGTCCACTGTTCCGGTTCTGTTAATGTGCGCAGTAATGCGTGTTCGATGGCCGATTTATCGAGCGGGTCAACGAGCAGACCATTTTTGCAGTTGGCAATGATGTCACGGGGGCCACCATCATTGGTCGCGACAATCGGTAATCCGGTCGCTCCCGCTTCAAGCAGCGTCAACCCGAACGGTTCGGTGAGCGCCGGATTGATGAAGACTCCTTTCAGCGAAGTCGCCAGACGATACAGTTCGGGAACATCATCTGGTTTATGGGTTTTGGGATACGCGACTTTTCCGTAAAGGTTGTAACGGTCAATCAGGTACAGGACATGATTGATGATTCTGCGCTGCGCCTTGGGAAGATCCCGCATATCGTCGCGCGTGCCCATGACCAGCACGAGATTTGCCAGTTCCTGCAGCTGTTCGCTCTCTCCGTAGACGCGGACGAGCATTTCCAGGTTTTTCCGCTCATCGGGTCGCGCCATGGTGAGAATCATGGGCTTGTCCGGTTCCTGTAAAAAACAGTTGAGGTCCGCTGCGATTTTAGGCGTGGTCCAGTCTTTCGCTGCAGGTGAAAAATTAGTGAGATCGACGCCGGGGGGGATCACTTCCATGCGGGCGGGCTGATAATGATCGTAGAGTTCATACTGCTGCTGGACTTCCTGGTTGGTGCTGGTTACCACCATGGATGCGGTCTCAAGCGCCAGCTCTTCCGCTTCAATTCGTGAAGTGAATTTGTATTTGCTTTCCAGCCTTTCGACGGCCTGATGATCTTCTTTTCCGAGGGAGAGACGCTGGCGTTTGACACGTCCCAGTGAGTGTCCGGTAAAGACATAGGGAATGTGCAGCAGTCGCGCCAGTTGTGCACCGGCTGCTCCCGCATCAGCATAGTGTCCGTGAATGATGTCCGGCAGACCGGTGCGTCTGAAATGCTGGAGCGTCTGGTCGATAAACAGTTCGAGGTAAGGCCAGAGGGACTCTTTTCGCAGGTAGCGTTTGGGCCCAAAGGGAATACGGACGATCTTGGCATTTTCAGAAAGCTGTTCTTCCACCTGGGCGTAATCGTCGTCGACTTTAGGATCGATGATCTGCCTGGTGAGCAGTTCGACTTCACCTACGTGAGAGTGCGCTGCGAGTTCTCGAGCCAGCTCCAGTACATATTTGACCTGACCGCCAGTATCGGCATCGCGACCCAGTTCGCAGTCATGTCCCCGAATCAGTCCGTGCAGACTGATCAAAGTGATTTTAAGGTCGCCGCGTTTATTTCTGGTCAGCCTGGCGGCGCTGGTCTCCGTCTGTGACGTTTTTTTCAATACGTTTCGGGCCATTTGATTTAGTCCTGTTTGTTCAAAATCAGAGAGTGAATAGTTGGTTTGGTGAATACACCCGGAATGACATATGTATTCGTGAGGACGGGGCGAGACGTTATGTGAGTGCAAGTAATTATTTTCCGGGTCGATACAGAACCTGAAGCCTGTGGTTCCGACAGCGGCTTCAGATTGCACGCTGAGTGATCACATTGATGGCTCAACGACCGGCGAAAGATGTTTCTGATTCCTAAACGGGAGGTGTAACAAGCCTTGTTAATCGAATTTCTCCTGAATAGTTCATCCTCGAGCCAATGTTCTGCCTGTTGAGTTAAGCAAAGGTCATGCCAAAGTCCGGTTCAGACGAAAAGTGATAATGGGACAGTTGTGGCTCAAAATATGCGACAGACTTGTCTCATATCTACTCCTGTTGATAGAATGGGAAGCTGGTGTCGCATTCCGAGATTCCTGATTTGAGCTGTTTTGATCAAGTTTTACGTCAGTTGCGCTCTGAGAATCTCTACGTATGCCTTCCCGGGAGATGAGATGCAAAAACCATTGATTGTCTGCTGTCTACAGGGCCGCAGTTCCAAAGGAGTGCTGCAGACGCTGGATTGTGAACTCCTGCGGTTGCCCGCTGCAGAGCAGTTACTCACAACCGAATATCCACGTCCGCCACGGCTGTTTGTCCTTCAGGCCCTGCCCCAGGATCATGACGCGACGCGGGCGTTGATCCTTTCCCTGCGCAGTCAATGGCCGCTGACGGATGTGCTGGTGTGGGCACCTCAGGCAGAGGGGGGCACCGTGCGAACTTATTTTCAGGCAGGCGCTCATGATGTGGTGCTGCAGCGCCAGGAGTCAAAGCTGGCAGATGTGATTACAGCCACACTGCAGAATCAGAAGTTTCTGCCCCGCATGCATGACCTGACTCGTCAGCGGAGTAAAGGCGCGCGATTTGAATCGATGTTGAGCCGCAGCACCGAGATGTGGGATCTGTTTGAACTTTGCACACGTGTGGCACCGACGGATGCGACCGTGTTGATTGTCGGGGAGACCGGCACGGGGAAAGAGCTTCTGGCGCGGGCCGTGCATCGACGTTCTGAACGTGAAGGGCGGTTTGTGGCGGCGAACTGTGCGAGTATCCCGGCTGACCTGATCAATTCAGAACTGTTCGGGCATGAGAAAGGTGCCTTTACCGGCGCGGACCGGGCGAAGAAAGGACTGGTAATGCATGCGAATAAAGGGACGCTGTTTCTGGATGAAATTGGCGACATGCCACCCGAGGCGCAACAGTGTCTGTTACGGATGTTGCAGGAAAAGCGGATTCGCCCCGTGGGCAGCCAGGTGGAGGCAGAGATCGATGTGCGGATCGTAGCGGCGACGAATGTGCTGCTGGATGAAGCCGTGCGGGACGGAAAATTTCGCGAAGACCTGTTTTATCGCCTGGATGTGATTCGCGTGAATGTGCCTCCCCTGCGTCAGCGTCCGGAAGACGTGTTTCTGCTGTTCGGTCATTTTACGAAACGACTGGCGAAACATTATGGACTGGAACCGCCCACTTTTACGGACAGTTTCCTGGATGCGTTGCTGGAATACGAGTGGCCGGGTAATGTACGTCAACTGGAAAACTTCAGCGAACGACTGGTGCTGGAACGCACACAGTCAGCACTGACGGCTCGTGATTTCGACAAACTGCGAAATACGAATCTGGTGGAAACGCCTCAGGTACGGGAGCATAACAAGCAGTCGGTGTGGCGTAAAAGTGTTGATCCGGCCCTGTCACTGCAGGAAAACCTGGATCCGGTGATGGAAGAACTGGAGCGGGAGTACCTGCAGGCAAAGCTTAAACAGCACGCAGGCCGGGTGTCAGAGACGGCTGAAGAGGCAGGAATCAGCCGACGCACACTGCTCAGGAAGATGAAACAGTATGGGATTGATAAGCAGAAGTTTAAATCGTGAGTGATGGGAATTCACATTGCAGTTATCGAGCGCGAATCGCTTTCAGAATCGCGTCAGCAATAGCCTGCATGCCCTGATCACCGGGATGCGCGGCGACGCCAGCGTGTTGGAATTCGCGTTCCGAGCGGGCATAATTCTTTTCGTCTTTACTGAGTTTGCTGATGTCGACATAAGTTCCGCCTGCCTTCTGACAGGCCTGACGTAACGCATCGTCTTTCAGCTTGATTGGCCAGAAGCAGCTGCGTACGATGATGGTCGGATGATTTTCTGTCTGCAGTTGCTTGAGCAGTTTTTCGACGCTGGCCTGAAACTTCGCCTGCTCTTCTGTTGTTTTGAGTTGGGGGACGTTTTCTCCAATTGCGAGTATCACCAGGTCAGGGCGAAATGCAATGGTATCCTGAAGTTGTTCTGTGATGTCGAACGTTGCGTATTGCCGCTCGAAGGTGGCAATATTCTTAACCATGGTTTGAGGCGTGTTGCTACTCGATTCAGCAAGTGAACTCGCGACGATGTGGACGTAGTCCTTGTCCTGTCTACTGGCCGCCATCCCCCAGTTGCCTTCCCAGCCAATCTTCTTTGAAGGGCCATGTAGCGTGATACTGTTGCCCAGGAATAAAATCCTTTGAAAGGTGTGGTCTGGCCTGGAGTCATCAGCCCGGATTGCTGCGCTTTGAATCGTGAAGACGAACGTGAAAATAAACACAAAACCTGCTGACAATAAAGATCGCTTTTCAGGATATCTGGATTTCATAATATGATGACTCTCTATTGGGAAATGCTTTTCTTCAGGAAAGATTGACACTTGTGATGAAAAAATTTAAGTCATTGTCGAAATGAACGGTCTCTGTACGACGATATCATGTTGCCATGAGGCAGTGAACCGATTAATACATCAATTAAAGGAGGAGTATCCAGTCATGTCAAATAACATCGTCCGCCTGCACCGCGTTTTGAAAACGACACCGGAAAAAATTTACCGCGCCTTTCTGGAAGAGGACGCGATGGCGCGCTGGCTTCCACCAGATGGATTCACTGCCCGCGTTTACGAAATGGATCCTCAGGTGGGGGGGAGCTATAAAATGTCATTTACGAATTTTACCACCGGGAACGGCCATTCGTTCGGAGGCACTTATCTTGAACTCGTACCTCATACCCGCATTTGTTACACGTCGAAATTCGACGATCCCAACCTGCCTGGTGAAATGAAAACGACGGTCGACCTGAAACAGGTTTCCTGTGGAACCGAGATCAAGATTGAACAATCCGGTATTCCGGATGTAATTCCCACGGAATCCTGCTATCTGGGATGGCAGGATTCGCTGGTGCACCTGGCAAAGCTGGTGGAGCCTGAAATTCCAGATTAACCTGTGTTCACTGAGCAGCGGACTGGAACTTGACATCAGCTTCAGATTCCAAAAAAAGCTGCTGTTTTCGGCGAACACATTGTATTTCCTCTCTGACCGAATTAGAGTAATTACTTAGGAAGGTTGCTGAATCTTCGTCTGGTCTGAATTATTGCGCTGTAAAAAACAGCGGGCATCAAGAGGAACCCAAAATGAATCCATTGTCATACTTGAAACAGAGTCTTTTTTCCCTGCTGGTTCTTTCCCTGCTGGGGAATTCCGCTGGTTTTGCCGGGGATAAAAAAGAAGCGAAAACGCTGAATCAGCCTCCGGAAGGTTTTATCGCTCTGTTCAACGGTAAAGATCTGTCCGGTTGGATTGGCATGAACTATCACCAGGTCAAAGGCAAAAGCCCGGTGGCTGTGAAGAACATGTCGGAAGCGGATCGGGAAGCGCTGTTGAAGAAGAACTGGGAAGATGTGCTGGAACACTGGTCGGTGGAAGATGGTGAACTGGTGAACGATGGTCATGGTGTTTACCTGACGACGGCTGAAGATTATGGTGATTTCGAACTGCTGCTCGACTACAAAACAGTGGCGAAAGCCGACAGTGGGATCTATCTGCGTGGCGTACCACAGGTGCAGATCTGGGATACCACCAAGGAAGGCGGAAAATGGGATCGCAAAGCCAATCTGGGATCAGGAGGATTGTATAATAATAAAGGTGAAGGAAAATATCCGCTGGTCCATGCAGACAAACCCTTTGGTGAGTGGAATCATTTCCGGATCATCATGAAGGGGGAAAAGGTTACTGTTTACATGAATGGTAAACTGGTGGTAGACAACAAAAAGATGGATAATTATTATGAGAAGGACAAGCCGATTTATGAATCGGGTCCGATTCAGTTGCAGACACATGGCGGCGAGATTCGCTTCAAGAATGTCTTTCTGAAAAAACTATAAGCAGAAGCGATACGGATTCTGGAAAAACACTGATTCTGCTGCCCTGGCAGAATCAGTGTTAAACGGAGAAATACAGGTTGCCTGTTCCGGAATCTGAATTCAATATTACTCAACTCGATCACGGAGGAGTTTTCGTATGGTTTGCATGTCACACAGATGGTTCCTGCTGGGAATGCTGCTGGTCGCCGGCTGTACGAAAACAACCCCGGTCGAAGAAATCTCTGTGAAGTCGAGTGGTGTCTCTTTAAAAGATGCCACCCTGCCTGATCTGTCCCATGTCTGGCCTGGCTGGCGGGGACCTGAGCGAAATGGTCACGTGCCTGATCAACCACTGCCGACACAGTGGAGCGAAAGCAATGATATCAAATGGCGAACGGATATCCCCGGACGCGGTCACAGTTCCCCTGTCGTGACAGAGGACATGGTGGTACTGGCAACCGCTGACGATCAGGATCAGGAACAGATGGTGATCGCGTATGGTCGGGCTGATGGAAAGGTACGCTGGGAAACCGTACTGCATGAAGGCGGCTTCCCCGGACCGGGTGAACTGCACAAGAAAGGGACCAACGCGAATGGAACCGTGCTGTTTGATGGCGACCGGATCTATGCGGTTTTTCTGAACTCGGGAAAAATCATCGCGACGGCCCTCGATCTGGAAGGCAAGAAAGTCTGGCAGAAGGAACTGGGAGCCTTTAATTCGAAGTTCGGTTATGCTCCTTCCCCCCTGCTCTATAAATCGTTTGTGATTATTGCTGCTGACAACCGGGGCGGCGGTTACCTGGCGGCGCTGGATCGCAAAACGGGAGAGATTGCCTGGCGTGTCTCACGACCGGCGGTCAGTACGTATTCTAGTCCGGTGGTGGCGTATGTCGGAGGCCGTGATCAGCTGCTGATCAGTGGCTGTGATAAAGTTGCCAGTTATGATCCGGCGACCGGGAAAGAAATCTGGAGCACCCCCTGTCTGGCCGAAGCGACATGTGGCACGATTGTAACCAGTGACGATAAAATCTTTGCCAGTGGTGGCTATCCCAAACGGCAGACCGTCTGTCTGTCAGCAGAAGGAAAATTGTTGTGGTCGAACGAGACCAAGATTTATGAACCCTCGATGCTCGTGGACGGCGGACAACTGTATGGCGTGACCGATGACGGGATTGTCTACTGCTGGTCGATCGACTCGGGAGATGTGCTCTGGCGAAACCGTCTGCGGGGTTCCTTCAGTGGCTCGCCGATTCTCTGTAACGGGCTGATTTATGTCTCGAACCTGTCAGGTGAAACTTTCGTGTTTGAAGCGAGTCCGGATGGCTACAAAGAGGTCGCCTTCAATAAGCTGGGAGACGACAGCTACGCCAGCCCGGCGGTTGTTGACAGTGAGATCTATATTCGTGTTGGCAAACAGGTTGGCGACAAACGCCAGGAACAGCTGGTGTGTATCGCAGCCGAAACAACGGAAAATTCAACCGAAAAACCAACCGAGTAAGCGGTCAGGGCTTTATCGCGGTGTCCAGTTTTTACTGTAGAATTATCCAGGTTGATCTGGATCGAATAAAATAGATTGAGAGACGCTACGGTTAAATGTGATGCGCTCCAGAGTTGCCGTTTAGGATTTCATTTATGGCGTTTGCCGCTGAGTTCCCGTTTCCATTCCAGCTTTTTCTCGATGGCGGCGATCATCGTGCCGGCAATGTCTTTGCCGGTCGCAGCTTCGATGCCTTCTAATCCTGGAGACGAGTTGACTTCGAGCAGGAGCGGTCCGTTTTTGGAGCGGATGATATCGACGCCGGCGATCATCAGTCCGAGTACTTTGGTGGCTTTGACCGCAAGACGGCGTTCGGTGGGGGTGATTTTGACTACCGAAGCAGTCCCACCCTGGTGAATATTGGCACGGAATTCACCCGGCGCGGCTTCGCGCTGGATAGACGCGACGACTTTGCCGTCAATGACGAAGCAACGAAGATCCTTTCCGTCGGCCTCTTTGACGAATTCCTGAACCAGCAGGTTGGCGCGGAGTGCTTTGAACGCGTTGATCACAGACTCGGCTGCTTTGCGGGTTTCCGCGAGTACGACGCCCCTTCCTTGTGAACCTTCCAGCAGCTTGACGATCAATGGTGCGCCGCCGACCATTTCGATCAGGTCGTTGGTGTCGATCGGAGAATTCGCGAAGCCCGTCGTGGGGATGTTGATGCCGCTCTTGAGCATCAGTTGCAGTGAGTAGAGTTTGTCGCGGGACTGGGTGATTGAGGTGGAGTTATTTACGGTGAGCACGCTCATACTCTCAAACTGACGGGCCAGCGCACAGCCGTAATAGGTGATACTGGGGCGGATGCGGGTGATGACTGCGTCGAGATCGTCCAGAATGGAACCGCCGCGGTAATGGGCTTCAGGCTCGACGGCGTCGAGTTTCATGTAACACTGTTTTATGTCCAGGAATTCCATTTCATGGCCGCGTTCCTCTCCTGCTTCCAGGATACGCTGATTGCTGTAGAGTTCCTGGTTACTGGCGAGCAGCGCGATTTTCAAACCACTGCGGGCCTGTTCGCGTTTGCCGTAGTGTTGATCAAGGTTTTCGCTGGAAACCTGCCCCATGCAGAAGCTGATTGCGGGATCAACGAGCATGCGGCCGCTCATGGCTTCTCGTCCCAGCAGCATGCGATAACCCATGGAGTCGCGGTTGGCCAGGGTGAGTTCGATTTCCCAGGCCTGGTCACCAATCTTGAGAGTGGCCAGAATGACATAACGGGTCTCCGAGATGCCACTGGAGCTTTTGACAACCCGTTTATCCACGATCGGGCGTTCGCAGCGAACGACAATCCGGCGGTTATTCTGCAGAGGATGGACTTCAAAGCTGACCCAGGTCTCCCCCTGTCTGCGGAATTTCTGCACGTTAAAAGCGTGGATCGAAGAGGTTTTGGCGCCAGAGTCGACGCGGGCCTTGATGGCGGGCAGGCCGAGGTCGGGGAAGGCACACCATTCTTCACTGCCAATGATCTGCTTGGAAGGATTCTCTTTCATGGAACGATATATTCTATCTGGAAATTATCCAGGTTGAGTGGGTCGTGATTGATGGAATTCCACTTGAGACAGACAGAATCTGGTTCTCCAGGAAACGGCGTCAGAGCTTCAAGTGGTAGACGAGAAACTGTTCGTCCTGCTGCCAGCCGGCTGACTGATACAGAGCCTGCGCTGTTTCGTTGGTGATCTCCGTCGAAAGTGAGAGACGGACGGCATTGATATTTCGGGCATAGTCGGCAGCCGCTGCGAGGAGTCGGGTTGCGATACCCTGCCGCCGTCCTGCAGGAGCTACAAACAGATCATTCAGAATAAAGGTGCGGGAAAGTGAGATCGAAGAAAACGAGGGATACAACTGAGTGAAGCCTAACGGGTTATCTTCATCACTGGCGAGGAACAGTACCGACTCGCCGTGTAGGAAGCGCGCTTTCAGGAACTCCCTGGCCGCAGTGAGATCACTGACGCAGCCATAAAACTGACGATAGCAGTCGAACAGAGGCACGAGGGCATCCAGATCGGTGAGCACGGCCTGTCTGATGGTGATCGGTTTCATGAAAGACTCGCAGAGTTTTCCAGCGGTCTGAATAAATGGACGTTGATTAAACGGTGTTTTCTTCGGTGGCTGCACTGATGCTGTCCGCCCCCGTCAGTTGGTCCATACGTTTCAGTAGAAAAGTGGCAGCAGACTGCTTTTACCGCAAACCGGTGAGTAGTGGCAACCTTCATGAACCGCATTCATCAGAAATTCAAGGAGAAGAAAATATATGATTAATGTATGTAAATGCAATTAAATTGTATTTACAATGTGTGTTTGTCTGTTAGGATGGCTTCCGTTTTGAGGACAGGACGGAAAACGGAGCGATCGATTTCGTGTTGTGTGGTTCTGTCAGTGAATTGATTAACCGGTAACGGGAGGGGAAATGAAACGTTTACGAAGAGGATTTACATTGATCGAGTTGCTGGTGGTGATCGCCATTATTGCAATTCTGATTGCGTTACTGCTGCCGGCGGTGCAGATGGCGCGCGAGGCAGCGCGGCGGACTCAATGCAAGAACCATCTGAAGCAACTGGGACTGGCACTGCATAACTATCATGAAACACATTCTCGTCTGCCTTTAATGGCCGCTGACTCGCTGTATGGTTATTCTCCTGCGGCGCAGCTGCTGCCTTTTCTTGAGCAGGGTAATCTCCATAACCTGATTGATTTCCGGGAACCACTACTGACAGGCCCTGCCTGGGCGGCGACGATCAATCCTGCGCTGGAGGTGGTCGCGCAACAGGCTTTGCCCATCTTTTTGTGTCCCAGTGATGCGGGTTCGGTGTATTACACCGATGAGAATGGAACGATCTGGGCCGGAAGCAACTATATGGTGAATGGTGGTTCGGGGCAGAATCTTGCATATTGCACCAGCGAAAACGACGGGCTGTTCTGGCGCGGCTCTTCCACACGCTTTCGCGATATTACGGATGGGACATCGAATACGATTTTCATGGCGGAAACTCTGTTTGGAGATCGAGGACCGGACACGGCATCTCTGCTGAATGCGGATCGTCAGATGAAACGTGTGAGTGGTGGTGGCCCCTGCTCTGCGACATCTGACGATCTCGCAGGACGAGCAGCGACCCAATACGAGGGAAGACGTGCGGCCAGCTGGATTCGCGCTCTTGGTTATAACACTCTGGTGCACGGCTTCTATCCGCCCAATTCACCCAACCCGGACGTGACACATCATGGAGAGGTGATTTCGGGGGCACGCAGTCTGCATATTGGCGGCGCCAATGTTCTGCTCTGCGACGGAAGTGTGCGTTTTGTGAGTGAGAATGTTCATCTGCAGACGCTACGTGATCTGTTTGGTCGGGCGGACGGGCGTGTGCTCGGCGAATTCTGAAACGCAGAGAATAGATAATCACGAAAGAGTAAGAAGTGGCGAGTGTTTGACATGGTCATAATTCAAGGTCGGTTTACAAAGTGCAGCCTGTTACTGACATGCGGTCTGTTCCTGGCAGTCGGTTGTGCAGAGGAACGTTCCATCTTACCTGACCTCCCCCGGATTGAGGCCCCTGAGTCGTTTCAGGCCGACGGATTAAACTGGCAGCGTGAGGACGGTTTCAGCGGTTCTGATACCGCCGTGTTATCCCGTTTCTTCCAGTTACAACCTGGGATGCAGGGCAGCCCTGCTGTGGCGGGCGTACCGGTGATCTATCACGGAGTGCAAAATCGCAGGCGGTTTTACTGGGTTCAGGGAACGGCTGATGGCCCGCTCTGGTCGTGCGTGGAATTTTCACAGGGACGGTATCAGTTTCTGGAAGGAACGGGGAACCCATATCAGACGGATGCCCCGTGAGTGTAAGAGTATTTTTATCATTGAAATTCCCAGATTTAAATCAATCAAGAGGTGTAATATGAAATCTCTGTTTTGGAAACGCTATTCTGTTCTGTTCATGATCTCATTGTTGATTTCAGGGTGTACAGCCGCCGATGCCGGCCCGGAAGAAACAGAGGCACAGACGAAGAAAAAACCTGACGTTGCTGAATCCAGGAAAAAAAAGCCGACCGTCTGTCGCCTGTTTATTCAGGACCATGCAGGGAAAACGGTGTACTGGGCGGATATTCGGAAAGGTGAAACATTGGAAATGTCGACGCCGTCTGTCGTGCCTGGTTTTCCCAAACTGGATGCGAAGCAGCAGAATCTCGTGCAGATGGAGAGTTCGCAGCAAACGATGCTGGTAGGGGTGCGTGACCACGAGGATGGAACAAATCAGAGTGGCTGGGTTTTTCTGGAGACAGGCGTCGAAGAAGAATCGCATGGAGACCACGCCCATTGGAAGTTCAAGCAGGAGCCACATGTCATTCAGTCACAACTGGATGATCAGCAGGGTAATCCAGCACACCTGTATTGTTACCAGGGCGTCTATTACCTGGCCAACGATCAGAATTCGGGGTATACGCGGATTGATCCCCGGAGTTATCGGGATTATCCGGAATCGCCGATCACAGCGGGATTTCATCGTGGTGGCGGACAGCATATCACCCTGGCAGTAGTCGACGGGACGACCGGCTATGCCTCCTGGATTGCCGGTGGAGGACCAAAAAAAGGTCTGGTTGATGTCACGCGCATTCTCCCTGAGGGAAATTCAGAAATCTGCTATTCCTTTTCACTGCCTACGGGAGCCATTCATGGACTGACGACTTGTGGCGGAAAAGTATTTTTTGCGCCAGCCGACGGAATCTGCTGGTGTGCAGCGGATCGGAATCCACTGCCTTCTGAGCAGCAGCAGGTAAATGTGCAGCATATTTCACTGGGGGTTGATAGCGAGACTCAGAAGCCCCAGCGGACGGGAGCTTTTACGACGCATCGAAATTATGTCCTGTTTGTGGCCGGAAAAGGACCGGAAGCACGTGTGTGTCTGATGAATGCAGAAAGTGATCATCCGGAACTGATTTCCGTGCCTGTGCCGATGCTGGAGGGGAACTCACCTGTTTCTTTAGAGGTCTGCCGGACAGCCTGGGGGAAACGGCTGGCGTTTGTGTTTCATAATCATCGACAGGAACTGGAGCAGGATGAATTCTTCAGCGTGATCGAATTGGACCCGGATGGAGACCTGGATTTTCAGGATGCCAGATTACTGAAAACGATGAAGGTAGGGGCCAGCAAAGTGGAGGGACACTACGGACACCACACGATTGCCTTTGATCAGGCGGGCCGGTATGGCTTCTGGTCGGAACCGGGAACCGGTTTGCTGAAAGCGTTATCACTGGGAACATTGATGCCGGTGGGTGAGTTTTCTATGCCAGGCGTGCCCACAAAGGTGATCGCAGTTGGTCAGCAGGATCAGACAGACTGATGGTTATTTCGACAACTGGCGGATCTTCATCTACGAACGAGAATGAAACATCGGGTAGAATCCTGCTGAATCAGTTTCGATTCAGGACCGCAGGAAGGGGGCGTTCTCCGTGGTCTGATTTGAGGTCAGAAACAGGTGCCAGGAGGAGGTTAAGATGGCGATGTCATTTTCGGTAAAGACAACAACAAGTCAAGAGCAGGCATGTGGCGACAGGGAGCGATATGGTGGTGATCCGTGCTGGTAGGGGAACCATACCGGGGCGATGTCTGCCTATGTGAGTCGATGTGTGTCGATGAGTGTCGATCCGCAGTTAAATTCACTGACCGTTTGTCAGTGGGGAAATCAAAACCAATGGATGCCCAGTGGAAAAATCGAGAAATGGGTTCAGGTCTTCGTAATAAGCAGTTCTTGCAAAAATTGCCACGCGCGCGACGCAGTTTGCGGAGTATCGCGAGGTGCGCAATGCTGTCAACGCCAAAAATGAGCAGGTACGCTTAAGCAGGTGTCAAAAAAATCCCCTCTGAAGATGTCAGAGGGGATTTGAATTATGGATGAACATGGGGAACTGATTATTTGCCCTGGGCTTCAATGCAGTAGAGCTCTGTGCCCGTGCGAATCAGCAGCGCCTGGTCGACGGCGGCGATGCCATAGATCGTCGGACCCAGTTGGGGATATCCGCCTCCTGAGTCCCGCCCTGCTGGAGCGGTTTCTTTGGCTGCTGGTTTTTCCGGTTCGTCAGCGAAGAGTTCGTTAGAGGCCAGCAGTTTGAATTCGGAGCCGGGCTGGATGACATCGGTGACTCCTTTTTTCGTGAAGAAATAAATCTTGTCACCGGCGGCGAGTGGCGAACTCCAGCAGGGGCCGGACAGACGTTCTGCATAGAGCTGCTTACCGGTTTTTAGATCCAGGCAGTAGACGACGCCGACCTTATTCACGAAGTACGCACAACCTTCATAGGCGAGTGGAGTGCAGTAATAAGAGACTGCTTTTTCCGCTTTCCAGATGATTTCATAAGAGGGCTTCCCATCTTTGGTAACCAGCTTCAGGCAACAGTTGGATTCACTGGCTTTAGCTGCATCCGGGTTACGACGATCGGTGGCGGCGCCGATTAAAACAGAGTCTTCGAAGATCGAGGCAGAAGGAATGGTATTGCCGCTGATACCAGTCAGAGTCCAGAGCAGTTCGCCTGTGAGACCCTGGTACCCTGTGACTGTTCCTTTAGCACTGACGATGATTTCGGGGGTACCGGCACGGTCGGCGATGACAGGGGATGTCCAGGCGACGCCTTCTTCACGATCAGTCTTCCAGAGATTCTTTCCCGTCTTTTTATCAAGTGACAGGAGATAGGAGGGACCATCGTGGGCAGTTAAGACAATCAGCTGACTCTTTGTCTGGGCGAGCGAATTGCCGATGCCGTGATTACTGACAAAGGAGCCATAATCTTTCACCAGGGAACGCTGCCAGAGTGTTTCCCCGGCATGTGAGCAAGCGATGACATCGCCGCTTTCAAAGAAGGCATAGATGCCCTGCTCGTCAACAGCGGGTGTAGGAGCAGCGCGCGAGACCATGGACGAAGTCTTTTTGGTCTGGCTGGCCGGGTATTCTTTACTCCAGAGCAGTTTTCCGCTCGAAAGACCGTAGGCATGGATGAAGCATTTTTCCTGTTGTGGTCCTTCGATGGATGTCAGGAAAACACTGTCTTTCCAGACGACGGGAGAAGATTGTCCATAACCGGGCACAGTCTGCTTCCAGCGGATTCCCTGTGTGGGAGACCAGCTTAAAGGGAGGTTCGTGGCAGCAGAAATATTTGAACCCGTGCCACGAAATCCAGTCCAGGTATCTGCAGCCTGCGTAAAGGCAGTGTTCAGCAGGACGACAAGGGATACGAACAGGGAGAGTTGATTAAACACAATCAGGTACCTCGGTCGATGGTTGTTTTGATTTGTTGAAGATGTCCGCCAGCGATGTCTGTTCGAGGCTGGTCTCCAGCAGCGAAAAAGTATGATTCAGATGTTCGTCGAGCTGACGGACTTCGTTGGAAGTATCGGGACGATGTTGAGAAAGCTCACGTTGAAAACCTGCTTTCACTGACTTGATGACATCCAGCAGTGAGATTTCCTGTGGAGATGGAATCAAAGCATAGCCGCCATTCTGTCCGCGTTGCGAACGGATCAGGCCGGTTCGATTCAGTTCCAGCATGATTTTAGGAAGATAGGCATGCGGGACCTCCGCTGCCTGGGACAGCTGGTCTCGCGTCATGTAATCGGGAAAGCGAAATGCCAGACAGGTCATGGCTCGCAGGGCATATGCTTCGGTTTGAGAAATCATGAAACTGACCTGTTGCTGGTTCATATTGAAAACGGATCGAATTCGAGCAGCTGTCTCGGGCTGGGAACAATTCGCCGATCAGAGATTTATAGGGACTGGGAAATCCTGTCAGGCGGCAGTCTGCTTGTTGATGAAGTTTCAGTTGCAGACAATTGCGACAGGAGGCTCAGGCAGTAGTCACGTCGACTGTGATCTTCCGCTTCGGTAAAAATGTGAATCAGTTTATTCAGACAACTTGCGCATTGAATCTGTTTGAGTTCGGATTGGCTGATTTCTCTGACCGTTTGCCAGGCTTCTTCCATTAGACCTGATTGAACCAGTACATTACTCAACGCCATCCGATAGTGGCGATTGTCCGGATCAAGCGAGACGGCTTTGCGAAGTACACCGGCAATCTGTGGATAGGGATACTTCAACTTCTCCATGAAATAAGCCATGCCCAGTAAAGAGTCTCCACATTCCGGATCCTGTTTGACCGATTTTCTGAAGGCAGACAAAGCCAGGTAAGTAAAATCAGGATATCGACTAAGATAAGCAGCGATAGCCGGTAGAAGTCGATCAGGGATATCATCGCGCTGGAGCAAAATCCCAAACACAGATCCACCCAGAGCAGTTTTTCCGATTTCCAGGTAATTTTTCGCCAGAACATACTGCCCGGAGGTAGACAGTGGAATCAGGGTGGTTGCCGTTTCAAGTGAGTGAATGGAAACATGTTGCCAGCTCAAAGAGTCTTCGATTAATCCTTTGAGTTCCCATGCTTTACCGGAATCTGGTTGTATCTCAAGCAGTTTAGCGAGCCATTCGAGAGCCTGGAATTGCAGTCCCTGTCGAAACAGGCCGATTGCTTTCTGCAGCGTGACTTGAGGATCCATCTCACATTCTCCGATAAAGAATCTGATTGCATCTAAAAAGAGGAGAGACAAGAGCTCCCGGAAATGGGGCGTATCCAGAGCAGAGCTCTTGTCTCTTCATACGGAAAACGGCTGCTAATTCAGTTTGACCTGCTCAATGGTTTTGAGGTGTCCTTTACGGGATGCACCGCCGATGGCGAGCAGACCACCATTGCCGTCAGGCAGCAGTCGATGGAAAAAGCGAGGTGTGGCCAGGGTGCCTGCTTTTTTCCAGTTGTTGTTTTCCTGGTCCAACTGGAACACGCCACCATCCATACCGCTGAAATACAGGTTGCCATCAATGCTCCAGGCGGTGGTTCCAAAGCCATTCATGGTGCTTCCAGGAAGCTCGGGGCCTTTGGACCATTTTCCGGTTTCGGGAGAATAGACGTCGACTTCATGACTGATATCGCCATCAGCGTCGATACCCCCCATAGCATAGATTTTACCCTGGTGTGCAGCAGCAGAGAGTGCTCTACGCTGGAAGGGCTGTTTAATGGTTTTCCACTGCGGTTTTTCCTGGGAGGCGTCGAGGACCAGCATGTCTTCCTGCCAGATTGACTCGTCCTCTTTTTGCATGGTCCAGCCACCGACAACGTATAAATGATCGCCGAGGAATACCGAGTCATGGGAAGAACGACCGCTGGGCATGGATGTGACCGCTTCCCAGGCTTTCTTTTCAGCTGAAAAGCGTTCGACGGTTGGCAATGATTCCATCACGGAATCTTCGTCTTTCTTGTTATAGGCAGAGAGTCCGCCGACACGGTAAACGTTTTCGCCGTGTGGAGCCATCGCTAGACCCTGCAGAGGAGTTTTGATCGGCAGTGCTTCCCACTTGGTCGGCTGTTTGAGGTTTAACCGCTGGAAGTTCTGCGAGAGATTCTCTGCAGAGTGAGCGTGAGCTCGACCGATATGTCCACTGTAAACGTACAGATAATCTCCACTGACGGCGGCACCGAAGCTGGAAATTCCTTCAGGCAGTTGAGGGTATTTACTGTCGGCAGCAGTTTCAGAAGCGTGTGCCGTTTTGTTGCTACCTGCCACAGCGACGAAAGGCAAAGTCAAAGTGGAATAGTGACGCACGCTGTCATACTTGTCCCCTTTGTGTTCTCCTTTTTTCTCTTCGACGAATTTCGCCCGGATCGAGTAAACACCTTCCACCAGTTTGAACTGGTGTTGTCCCTTGGCGTTAGTGGCAGCAGTGACGGTTGAGTCGCTGGTTTCAGGGCCGATGATTTTGAGTTCTACATCTGCCTGTGGCTTGCCTTGCCAGTTGACCTGCAGAGTCACTTCCTCTCCTTTGAGAGTAGGGACAATATCCAGCGGTAACTGCTCAGTGGTGGAGATTTTGCTCCAGACGCGCTGGCTTTTCTGGGGATAGGTTTTGGCATAATACTGAAGCAGGAACTGGCTCTCTCCACGGGTAATGACGCCATAGGTGTGACTCAGGCCGTAAGCAGCGCGCCCTGCCCCTTTGGGTTCCGGTGTGATAAACAGAGAGTCATCGCCGGCTGTGAGGGAGTAGGTCTCCAGCTTGCCTTTCGCGTTTTTCTCCCAGGCTTTAATGCCCGACAGGGGTTTGAGCAGATCCGGGTCATCCGGTTCGGCGGTTTCACCGAAATACAACTGAACTTTAGCGGCATTGTTTTTTCCTTCTACTTGCGGAAGGAGCCAGAGAAAATGCGCGGATGCCTGGTTTGTAATTGAAGCAGCCAGCAGGCAAACAAGAGCTGCAGTCCATTGAAACGTTTTCATATTGATGCTCTTTTACGATAATGTGAAGAATCAAAAGTTACTTTGAATCAATCTTGGAGAGTGATTCGGGAGTTGTTAAACGATGGTTTGTCAATTTGATTGAGCCGACATTTCGCTCAAAGTTTTCACCGGTTTCGACCGTCAGCATGCTGGATGGCAGATCGAAGTTTCCGATGCGAGTGAAGGCAAATGTATTACTGCGATTGCCCGTAATAGCCCCTGATTTGGGATCGCGATAAATCACCGAAGTCGCGCGGGGCAGAACTTCATTTTCTTTTGTACGCCAGACATCCAGCGTGGAAATGGTGAACCAGGATTTGTCAGAACGACGATGGACTTCCGTCATCACGTCTCCCTGCAGGCGAAAGGAAACGTTCTTGCCATCAATGTTAACCAGTCGGCCCAGGGGGTGGTTCACTTCACCATCAGCAAATGTAGCGGGGATGGGTTCTTGCTTACGAAATTTGCGATGCCCGATGACTGAATTGAGTTTAGGCAGGCTCCACTCGGACAGCGAATTATCTTCCAGAATGAGATTCAATTTAAAATCTTTGTCTGCAGTCAGTTTGCCTGTGGTGCTTTTTCCATTGTACTGGATGAGCACATCGGCTGTGAATCCGGAAAAATCTCGCCAGGTCGCTCGCGCTTCTCGAACCTGCTGGTAAAGCTGAGTGGCAGCCTCTTTTTTGGGATTGGAAACCAGCCTGGGTTGATCTCGGGCAGGCGACCACTGAATGGTTGCAGAAAGTGAGAGCAGGACGATCAAGCCGGCCAGGCTCCATTGTTTCAATTCACGTTTTATATTTTCACGGAATCGCATTTGATTCTCCACAGGGGTTTTATGAACGGGATGTCTGGGGTTTCATCAGCCAGTGCAATCCATACAATTCTGATATCAGTTGATAATTCAGACTGGCGAATTCAATCGATCGCGATTGATTCAATTTCTCTTTTTTGCAGGATTTGATGTGAGTTCGAAAACTAAATCATTTTTTCCCTCGGCCGTGATGGTTTTCGTAAGCGTGCTGCGTCGATTATATTGCGGAGGAACTTTCACGACTTTGATCCGCTTGATTCCAGACGCCTTGAGCTTCTCGATCGCCTGTTCGTCATCAGGTGCATATCCACCATCATCAGTCGAATCGATTTCAATTCGATTGGTTCCTGTTACCGGGCCAAAATTCTCATCAATCGAGAAGATTCCATTGTGGATGGTGGCAGATGCCTTCGGCCCTTTATTTTCACCCTGGGGAATGAATCGGATCACTCCTTCGGAAAGAGGATCGCCATCTAGTTTGACAATCCCGCTGACAGCAGCCCGTGAAAAATCCTGTTTCGATGCACCACAACCGGAAAGCAGAATGGACAAACAGAAAAGCAGAGTCAGAGACTTAGAAATCACCGATCACCTCCCCACCGTTACGGGTAGCCAGAGCATCCAGCAGTGTCGCATCGATATTTTCAGAGATGAAACGGACGGAACCATCAGAAAGAGTGAACTGCACGCCCCCAACATGATCGCTACGAAAAGTTTTGAACCAGTTGCTGTCATAAATGGAATCATCAGCAACGTCTTTCGGGTTGAATCCGTACTCTGTCGTACAGACAGTTGAACCTGGGTACGGGCTGGACCAGTAAGTGAAGGAGTAACGGGATTGTCCGGTACAGTCTCCACTGCTGAATTTATAGTCAGGAAGGTTGTATGCCGTTTCACCAATCATGAGAGTATTGGTAGAGCCATCGGTGATATCACGAAATCGAGTCTGGCCCGCCGTGCTGCCGGTGTAAACGATGGAACCGTTCAGAGCAGGTTGTGGGTCACCATAATGGACCCAGTAAGGATTGTAATCTTTGGAACCAATACAGACCGCGTAATGCCCTGGTGCTCGACCGGAATCACTGGAACAACTGGGAACCGCCCGCCGCATGGGAGAGGTTGGGCAAAGATAGAATGGGAGAACCTGAGAAGTAACCGTCACATTATAGGGATCAGAGTTGGTCAGATTGAAGTCATAGAGATTGTAAGCGTTGGCCTGATCGATTAACGGCAAAATTGAGACAAACAGACTGCCACCGCTTAATTCACTGTTTGCATTTGCATTGGGGAAACAGGTGTAGATGTCGTGATAGTTGTGGACAGCCAGTCCAATTTGTTTGAGATTATTTTTACATTGGCTGCGTCGGGCCGCCTCGCGTGCCTGCTGGACGGCGGGGAGGAGCAAGGCAATCAAAATAGCAATGATTGCGATGACGACAAGAAGCTCAATCAGTGTGAAGGCGCGTTTCTTGCGATAGCGGGATAGCATGGTTTCTCCTGAGGTATGTAGACATTACCAGTGTGATGAATTTGAAAGATCACCGGATCTCTCAATGCCCGTTTGGTCTGGCTGGCTGGCTACTGATGGAGAAAAACCATTTTTGCTCGCTGGCTGATTGAAATTGAAACTCAATCTCAATAAGGAGATCCTATAAAGAGCCTCCCTGCCATGCAAGTTTTCCATACTCATTTTGTGGAAAATTTCAGAAATCGAGAATCAGGGGGAAGTTTGGGAACGAATCACCACAGGATCACGACCCCCGAAGCAGAGTCGAGGCTGATGAGGATCTGTCTTCGAGTCACCTGAAAGATGTGGTTTGTAATGTGAATCACAGTAATGACTTACGAGGAAGGCTGGTCAGATTGGGTCGCAATGCAGTCCAGAAACTGCTGACCGAAGTCATCACATTTTTTCTGGCCTACCCCCCAGATTTCCAGGAACTGAGGTAGTGTTTGAGGCTTGTGTCGTGCCAGTTCTCTGAGCGTGGCATCGCCGAAGACCATATACGGTTGAATCCCTTTCTCCCCGGCGATCTGCTTACGCAGTAAGCGCAGGCTTTCGAAGAGATCCTGGTCGACACCTTTCCAGTTTAGTTGGGATAAATCGTTCTTTGGAGCACGATTTGTCTCTGATTTGCTGGTCTCTGTCGTTCGCATCAGCTGCGGAGTGATTTCGCCTTTCAGCAGTTGCCTGCCGGTTTTGGTAATGCGCAGTTGCTGATACTCCGCCGTCTTTGTCAGATATCCCTGGGAGACCAGCTGGTTGATCCAATGTCGAATTGTTGCAAGGCTTTCAGTTTTAAGCAAACCGTAAGTGCTCAACTTGTCATGTCCGTTTGCCAGTACTTTTTTATCTTTCGAGCCTTTCAGAACGGCAGCGGTGTAGGAAGCCCCAAAATTCTGATCCTGTCTGAAAATGGATGACAGGATTTTTTGACCGATGACCTGGGCGTCTTCGACTTTCTGAAAGTCACCACGACAGAGATCGCAGCCGGTTTCGCAGTCCTGTTCCAGGTCCTGTCCGAAGTGCTGCATCAGGTAACGGTGCCGACAGTCAAATGCATGACAGTAATTCTGCATGGCCTGCAGCGATTGCAGAGCGCTTGCCTTTGATTCATCAGGCTGGTCTTCCAGGATCCGCTTCCAGATCATCGCGTCCTGTTCCGAATAGAGCAGAACGCACTCTGCTTCCAGACCATCCCGCCCTGCCCGACCACTTTCCTGCTGATAGTTTTCCAGAGACTTGGGTAAGCCGGCATGAATCACATAGCGCACGTTGGGCTTGTCGATTCCCATGCCGAATGCAATCGTGGCGACGATCACATCGACCCGGTCCTGAATAAAGGCTTCCTGATTGGCGGCCCGTTCTCTATCCTCTAACCCCGCGTGGTAGGGGCGTGTTTCATAACCGGCGTCGTTCAGAGATTCACTCAACGATTCCACATCGGCGCGGGAAATACAGTAGATCACACCGGGTTCTCCGGGATGACGATCCAGTACCGCGCAGACCTGATTGAAGCGGTCAGCGCGTCGTGCGACGGAGTAAGTCAGGTTAGGACGATCGAAGGAACCGATCAGGATTTCGGGAGTTTTTAACCCCAGTTGTACGGCGATATCGGAGCGAACTTCTTCAGTCGCAGTTGCTGTATAAGCATGAATGCCACACTGGGGGAAGATGTTTTTCAATTCAGACAGTTCACGATAATGCGGGCGAAAGTCGTGTCCCCACATGCTGACGCAGTGTGCTTCGTCGATGACAATATAAGTCAGGTTGATCTCTGCCAGCAGGCAGAGCATGTTTTCGAGCATCAGCCGTTCGGGGGCGACATACAGGAGTTTGATCTTGCCGGCCCGGACATCGCGCAGGACCTGACGCGATTCTTCCTGGTCCAGGGAACTGTTGAGGCAGGCTGCGGAGATACCACATACGCGAAGTGCATCGACCTGATCTTTCATCAGCGAGATCAGGGGGCTGACTACGACGGCCGTCCCTTCCCTGCAGAGTGCAGGAGCCTGGTAGCAGAGCGATTTTCCTCCGCCTGTCGGGAGTACGACCAACGAATCCCGGTCGTCCAGGACAGCGGTCATGGCTTCCTGCTGCAGAGGACGGAACTCCGCGTAGCCCCAGTATTCGTGCAGCACATCCAGTAAAGCGTCATCCATTCCAGCGCGGGTCATTTTCAATTCCGTATAATCTATATCGTCTGATTCAGGCAGTCAGCGTATCGATACATATCGTAACGGGTTGCGCAGAAAAGCTAAAGGATGGAATTTGACAGCTCTGAAAAGGTGTTTAAAACACTTCAGGCAGCGGGTCGTAACCATCTACCAGATAATGGGGACGCCCAGAGAGATCGTGGATGGGAGCGGTGTTGTAATCAATGCCCAGATGACGATAGAGCGTAGCGAAGACTTCGCCGAAGTGGATCGGGCGATCAGCGACCTGGGCTCCCAGTCGATCGGTGCTGCCGATGACCTGACCGGTTTTAAAACCGCCGCCAGCCAGCAGTCCGCCACCCACAGCGGGCCAGTGATCGCGTCCGCCATCTTTATTGATTTTGGGAGTCCGGCCAAATTCGCCCCATGCGACGACCGCGACGTCATCCGCCATCCCCCGTTCGTGGAGGTCTTCGATCAACGTAGCTAATCCCTGGTCAAACTGTGGGAGATGAGTGTTTTTTAAGCCGCCAAAATTGTTACTGTGGAAATCCCAGCGACCGAAATTGAGGGTCACAATCCGGGCACCCGCTTCAACCAGCCGCCGTGCCATCAGGAAATGTTCCAGGTTTCTCGGGGCACCATCACCGAAATTTTTCGGATCCCCTTTACCGTAGCGTTCGCGGACGGCAGGATCTTCCTGCGAGAGATCAAGCGCATTAACCAGTCGATTGGATGTCAGGATATTGAACACCTGCTGATTCATGTCGTCCATGCCCTGCATGGAACCGCTGGCGTCGGCTTCGCGTTTGAACTGGTCAAAGGCAGCAAGTAGTTGTTTGCGGTCATTCAGACGTGATTCATCAATTCCGTTCAGAACCATATTCTTGCGGGAAGGGCCTGAAGGACGAAACGCGGAATTGCTGACACCCAGAAAACCAGGCAGACCGGGAGAACCATATGGAGGGTGTCCCGTGTCAGGCGATAATCCAACGAACGGAGGGACAGCAGGATTCGCAGGTCCCTGCAGTTTTGAAACCACAGAACCGATTGAAGGCCATCCACCGGCCGGCTGATTGCGTGTGGTTCGACCTGTATAACAGATAAAGGAGTCGTGGGCACCATTGGGTGAACCATGTACAGAACGCAGGGGAATAATTTTATCAGCGATGTTTCCCAGGCGTGGCAGATGTTCGCAGATCTGAAATCCAGGAACGCGGGTCTCTATTGGTCGAAACTCGCCTCGAATCTCAGCCGGGGCATCCATTTTCAGATCATACATGTCCTGGTGTGAGGGGGCACCACACATGTAAATCATGATGACTGCTTTTTGGCGTTTACTGCTGCCTGATTGCGACTCTGCCTGAAGCAACTGAGGCAGACTCATTCCGCCCAGACCCAGTGCGCCGATTTTCAGAATTTCCCGTCGCGAAATGCGATCACAGAGCTTCTTCTCTGGTCCCCAGATTGACAGCATCGGTATTCCTTTCTCAAGGACAGGCAGGAGTTTAGTGGAGCTTTTTATGGTGAGCGAATTTTGGTGTGAATCAATGATCAAGGTTCATTGATGTATTTGATTGTAGCACTTCCAATCAGTGATTTCCAAGCCCAATTACTGAAAGTGTGACTGGAAGCGGGAAAAAGATTTACCGCAGTTTCTTCATATATTATCGACCGGCGATAGGAAATTAGTAGTGGGGAACTGAGTGACGCCGAAAATAGCGGATTGCTGAATTAACTTACCCAGCCGTTAATGTCAGGTGTTAACGCCAGTATTTATGTGCAGTGCAATAAGTTGACATCGAATAAGAGCCCCTTACGAAATTTCAGGATTCCTGCTGAGATCCGCAAAAATAATTTGAAATTTTGAACAAGGCTGCGAAAATGATTGGCAGGGCAATGAAATAACATATACAAGCTTAGCGGATAGAAAGCGTTTATTTACAGAGAGATTCTGATCGCTAGAGTTCGGGAGATCGAAAGTGAATCCAACCAAATCTGAAGCGACACCCAAACATGCTCCCCCAGGGAACCAGCCCGGAGACCAGCCGCCGGGCAGAGAAAGTCAGGCAGTATTGCCTGTGCGTTCTTCCAGTTCTGATTCCCTCTCAACTCAATCGAAGTCAACTGCATTTGACCGTTGGCTGATGCGGACCATGCTGAAGCAGGCCGGGAATCCGGAAATCGAGGTCGTTCTATGGGACAAGTCGGTGATCAGCACATCCCCTGTTTCGCCCCGAACACGTGCTGTGATTCATAACCGCAGTACGCTCTATAAAATGCTGATCGACCCCAGTCTGTATTTTGGAGATGCCTATTCGGAGGGCCTGATTGAGGTGGAAGGCGGCCTGGTCAATTTTCATGAAGCGATTGATCGATGTACGCATGCCGTTGATACCAAGCACTTTTATCGAGACGGGTTACGCAGCAGTCTGGCATGGTTGAAACGCAATACGATTGATGCTGCCCGCAGCAATATCCATCATCATTACGATATAGGAAATGATTTTTATCAGCTCTGGCTGGATGAGCAACTGGCATACACCTGTGCCTACTTTGCAGATCCTGAGATGACCCTGGAAGAGGCTCAAATCGCTAAAATGGACCATGTCTGTCGCAAGGTCGGCCTCAAAACTGGTGATACTGTCGTAGAAGCAGGATGTGGCTGGGGGGCTCTGGCGCTGCATATGGCCAGGTATTATGGTGTGAAAGTGAGAGCATTTAATATTTCACGAGAACAACTCAGTTATGCCCGTGATCGAGCCCGGCAAGAAGGTCTCTCGCAGCAGGTGGAATTTGTAGAAGATGACTGGCGCAATATCACCGGGACATACGACGCCTTCGTCTCTGTTGGTATGCTGGAACACGTCGGACTGAAGAATTATCGGCGTTTGGGTGAAGTCATTTCAGGCTGCCTGAGTCCGCAGGGGCGTGGTCTGATTCATTCGATCGGCTGTAATTCGCCGCGAACGCTGGACAGTTGGACGACGCGCCGCATTTTTCCCGGCGCCCATGTACCCAGCTTAAGTGAGATGATGCAGATTTTTGAGCCTCAGAAGTTTTCTGTGCTGGATGTGGAAAACATTCGACTTCATTATGCAATGACGCTGGAGCATTGGCTGCAGCGGTATGAGCAGAATCTCGACCAGGTAAGAGAGATGTTTGATGAAAACTTCATTCGCACCTGGCGTCTCTATCTTTCTGCTTCCATTGCCGCATTTCGTTCGGGGTCATTGCAGTTGTTTCAAGTTGCCTTCACAAAGGGCGACAATAATGAAATTCCCTGGACGCGTGCCGCGCTCTATCCGGAAGAACGCAGACAGTCCAGACGGGGTGAGCAGACGTAATGCAATCTGAAAGCTGCGATGTACTGATTGTGGGAGGGGGACCGGGAGGTTCTTCCTGCGCATGGGGGCTGCAGGATTCAGGGCTGGATGTTCTAATCCTCGATCAGGCAACCTTTCCGCGAGATAAAGTCTGCGCCGGCTGGATTACACCGGCAGTCACTGATCTGCTGAACCTGGATTTATCTGACTATCAGAAGTCTCATGTTCTGCAACCCATTACCCGCTTTCGGACCGGGATCATCGGTGGTGCTGCGGTTCAAACGGAGTTTACACAGACCGTCAGTTATGGGATTCGGCGTTGTGAATTCGATGAGTACCTTTTAAGCCGTTGTGGAGCAAGAACACGACTGGGTGAGAAATTTCAATCACTGGAACGGACGGAGAACGGTTGGCTGGTAAATGGAATCCTGCAGGCAAAAGTGATCGTAGGTGCGGGAGGACATTTTTGTCCGGTGGCCCGCTGGTTAAATCCCGAGAAACGGTCTGAACATTCCGTTGTGCTGGCGCAGGAGACGGAATTTCAACTGACTCCAGAACAGTTAAAGGTCTGCCGTGTACAGCCAGAGCGGCCTGAACTGTATTTCAGCCCTGATTTACGAGGCTATGCCTGGTGTTTTTTAAAAGACGGTTATCTCAATGTGGGCATAGGTCGAGAAAGAGAAAAGCAGCTTTCTGCGGCACGCGACGAGTTTATTCAGTTTCTGGATTTGGAGGGACGCGTTCCCCGGGGGATCCTGGGTAAATTTAAAGGACATGCTTACCGACTGTATGGTCTTGAGAAACGTTCAGTCGTAGACGATCGTATTTTGCTGATTGGAGATGCCGCCGGTCTGGCTTCACCTCAAAGTGGAGAAGGAATTCGGCCTGCTGTTGAGTCTGGTCTGATGGCCGCCGATGTGTTGCAGCAATGTCAGTCCAGCTATCACATACAACATTTGCAGAATTATGAGCAGAAAATCCTGGATCGGTTTGGCCCCTGGCCTGACAAACCTGTCGACAGTATTCTGCCTGCACGCATTCGTCAGTTTCTGGGCAGGCATCTGATGTCCACTCACTGGTTCACGCGAAATGTGCTGCTGGGACGCTGGTTTTTACAACAGCATCTGCCACCTCTGGTACGCAGTTGAGTTCTGCGCCCCATAATTCAGAGTTGAGAGAAATCCCGGTCAACTCAGGCGAGACCATTCGAGCTCAATCCCCTGCTTCGTGAGTGATGTCTGAAACTCCTGTAGTTTTTCTGGCGTGTTTCGAATCTCACGTGGCGTCGTCTGGCTGGCAATTGCGTGTGCACAGATCGCTCCAGCCGCTTCTCCAATCGACCACTCTACTGGATGCAGACGATAGCAGCCGTTTGAGATATGTGTGGTTCCGATATTTTTGCAGCCGGGAATCAGGTTCTCGACCCGTTCCGGGATCATGGCTCCCAGGGGGATCTGGAAGGGGACGCTTCCCATGTCGATGTAATTATCACCGCCGGAACTGGGGTGCAGGTCCAGATGGTAGTAGCCGATTCCAACAGAATCAGGGAACGGTTTTGCCAGCAGTGGTTTGTGATCTTTGCCCAGAGCTTTAAGGCGTTCTGAGTGGGTCAGGTCCTGTTCTTTGATTGTGGTTTCAGCGCGGATGCGACGTGACTCCCGGATGTAAGGATATTTGGCCAGACCGTCTTCCGTGCCAGTGATGTCCCTGCGCAGGCGCAGACCTGGCCAGCCTTGTCCCCCATCAGGACGGGGGGCTTCAGTTTGTAGCCAATACAAAAGAGACAGGCTGAGTTGCTTGGCAGCCTTGAGATGTTTCGTACGTTCGGCAGGAGAAACATCAGTGATGTTTCCCAGCATGTAATCGTTTTGAGGCCAATTAATGACAGTTATATCACTGTCATAAGAGCCCGGCGTGAAATTATTGCGGTCAATCATCCGCCGGTACAGCCAGAGGTTCAGAGAGCGGGTCTTCGGAGCGGGAGTTTCTTTTCCACAAGGAACAAACGAGAGTGCCTTCGGCTCTAATGTTCGAGGAGAAGAATATGAGAGCGATAGAATTTTACCTGACCAGGCGGGCGTCAAAGGTGGTGTATGATCTTTCCAGAAGCCGTACATCGCTGGCTTGTCTATGGTATGGTCTTCTCCTGCCAGATGGTCGATGGCGAAACAATGTGTGAATGACTGGATGTTCTGAGGATTCGCTTTCTCGGGAGCATGCGGTTCCTCCGTTTCTGCCTGGGATTCTGCACCGAGGACATATTCAGTTTTGGTTAATGGAAGCAGGTCCCCTTCTTCGCTGGCATCAATGAAGTACCTGGCATGCAATGTGACAGGGTGTCCTGCTCCCTCAGTCTGACAGGTGACGGAAGTGATTCTATCACCCGACAGTTCGGCAGACAGCGGTTCTGTATTGAGCAGGAGCGTCAGTTGACCGCTACTGATGGCAGGAGCCAGCATCGATTGCAGAGCCGCGATTCCGACTTTTGGTTCATGGCAGACGCGGGACACCGAGCCATTGCCCGGATTCAGGTTGGTTGTTTTGCGGGCTTTGCTGGTTAACGGATAGTGTTGCTTATAATACTCGCGAATCAGTGTTCGCAGTTTTGCATACGATTTGGTACGGCCAAACGACTCGATCCACTGGTGTTCGTCGGGTGGAACTGCCTGTTGAGAGATCTGCCCGCCAATCCAGTCTGTTGGTTCGGTCAGAATCACCTGAGCACCATTTCGACAGGCTGCCAGGGCAGCAGCACAGCCCCCCAGTCCTGCCCCGATGATGACAATATCAGCAGACGTCTCACGGGGTTCTGCTGCAGAACAGGAGCGTGATTCTAATGCATGCAGAAAATCGAGGCTGAAGATTCCTGTACCATAGATACCACAGCTCTGTAAAAAACGTCGTCGATGCATATTCATGATATTCAAATTTATGAAGAAAGGGATAGCGATCAGGCAGGTTCAAAAAGACAACAGGCAATGACAGTCTGCTGTTTCCTAACTATATTAAGTATATCGTAGCTAATCTGCCAGTTGGAAGTGATAAATGGAAAGCTGAGATAGTTTGAAACGGGAATCTATTAACGTTCAACGGTCTGGAATGGTTATGAAGTATCTTCAATGTCTGATGTACCTGCTGTTGCTGCTGGGAGTGCCTCGGCTGATTCTGGCTGCGGAATATTTTCAGATACAGGTTATTGATTCTGAATCGAAACGCGGAATTCCTCTGGTCGAACTGAAAACAGTCAATCAGATATTGCACGTCACTGACAGTAATGGCATCGCTGCAATCAACGAACCAGGGTTAATGCATCAGGAGGTCTACTTCCATGTTCGCAGTCACGGATATGAGTTTCCCGCTGACGGGTTTGGATATCAAGGGAAAAAAATTCAGGTCAGTCCCGGAGGAAAAGCCATTCTGAAAATGAAACGGGTTAACCTCGCAGAACGATTGTACCGACTGACAGGGGAAGGCATTTATCGTGACAGTCTTCTGACTGATGCTGACATTCCCATCGCGCAGCCTGTATTGAATGGTAAAGTGCTTGGTTCCGACAGTGTCGTGAATGTAAAGTTCAAAAATCGTGTGTACTGGTTCTGGGGAGATACGAATTTCCCCGGCTATCCATTAGGAAACTTTTCTGTACCAGGTGCTGTTTCTGATTTGCCCGGTCAGGGAGGACTGCCGATTCAACAAGGCATCAATCTCAATTATTTTCTGGATCAGAACGGTTTCGCTAAGAAAACGTGTGATATGCCTGGTCCCGGACCCACCTGGATTGATGGACTGGTAGTGGTACGTGACGATCAGGGAAACGAACGAATGTTTGCGAAATACGTCAAAATCAAAGGGCTGTTGACCGCCTATGAACGGGGGCTGGTCGAATTCAATGCTCAGCAGAAAGTCTTTGAAAAGCGAAAGGTATTTGATTTCGATGCCCCGCTCTATCCGGTAGGACATCCGGTGAAATATGAACTGTCAGGTCATGACTATATTCTGTTTGGACTGGCAGTCCCGCTGATTCGTGTACCGGCGAATCCGGATGCGCTGGCTGACTTGAAACAATATGAGACTTATTCCTACCTGATGCCGGGATCAGAAGCCGAAAACTGGAAAGTCGACCGGGATGAATCGGGAGCGTTACGCTATCAGTGGAGGAAGAATGTGACTCCCTTAACCAGTGAGTTGGAGAAAAAACTGATTCAGCAGAAGAAGCTGTCAAAACAGGAACAATACTTTCAGCTGCGTGATATCGAAACCAAAGAGAGAATCGAGATCCAGAACAGTTCGGTCGCCTGGAATGAGTTTCGTGGCAAATGGACGATGATCGGGCTACAGAAATTCGGGACTTCCGTTTTGGGCGAAATCTGGTACTCCGAAGCGGCGAGTCCGTTGGGGCCGTGGAAATGGGGACGGAAGATTGTCACGCATGACAAATACAGCTTTTATAATCCGAAACAACATCCCCTGTTTGCCCGAGAGAAAGGCCGCCTGATTTATTTTGAAGGCACTTACACCGCTCTGTTCTCAGGAAACGAAGTCAAGACGCCACGCTATGATTACAACCAGATTATGTATCAGCTGGACTTGTCAGATCCACGACTGGCGGCAGAACTGTTCGAGAAATGAAAGTGCTGTCGGGAAATAAAATCACAGAGACGAAATCGGGGAACTTCGTCTCTGTGTTCTGGTTGCATTCAGAGCCGGGCTCATGAATCTTTATTCAACAGTTTGTCCATCAGGAATTCGTCTGAAGTTGCATATTTTTTCGACTTGGAAACTCCACGAATCAACAGGTGGCACTCGGTTCCGACTTTGTCGGCTTTCTCTTTCATTTTGACGCCATACACGGGGTGATGAATTCCGTGTCCTGCATTTTCAGAAGGCAGCTTCATATTATTGTTGTAGGTCATCAACAATGGGGGATCATCGGCGGTCAGGTGATTGTAGGGTGAGAACTCCTTGTACAGCGCTTCGTGCTGTTTGTAATTCTTCATCACTTCGTCCATGCTTTTTCCGCCGACCGATTTATAGATCATCGCATGTTTGAGGACGTTGGGGCCGAGCCAGGGTTCGATTACTTTCGGATCAATCGAAGTCTGCCCGGCTCCTACGGCAGCGGCTGTGATACGGGTGGACTCCCGCAGGACGGGATCTTTGGCCTGGGGATCTGCCATATCGTCATGATATAAAAGCCACATGGATGTGCAGGCGCCGGCACTGCCGCCGGTTAAAGCGATACGTTCTTTATCAATGTTCCATTCACCGGCTTTGGAACGAATAAACTGAATGGCGCGAGCGGCATCATGGACGGGAGCAGGAAGCGACGCTTCACCCGTTAATCGGTAATTGATCGAAGCAAAAGAAATCCCTTTGTCAAGAAAAGGCCGAATGTTCCGAACCCGGTCTTTATCGCCGCCAATCCAGCCGCCACCATGAATGTAAACCAGGAGCGGGCGTGGTCCGTCTCCTTCTGCCTGCCAGAAATCGAGCTTATTCATCTTGGAAGGACCGTAAGAAACGTCTGCCTGGGTTGGCGGAGGGTTCTTAGGTTTGTCGGCTGCGAAGGTCGCAGAAGAGGAAAGAGAGACTGTCAGCAGTAAGGAAAACAGGAGTCGCAGCATGTTGTTGTATCCTTTGCATATAGTGAAATGTGATAAAATGATTCAAAATGTTTCTCATGAAAACAATCGAACTCTATTATATCGGAATCAAAGTGAATGTGTATGCCGACCGGATTAATTTGCGAACGGCATGTCTAAGATGAGACCGGGGCCTTTTTCATCCGTTTTAAAAAAGTTAGCTGATATGAGTTCACTCAACGATCGCCAGTTATTGAAAACGTTTTTTGCAGAGAAGATCCCTCAACAGACAGAGTCGGGCATCAATTTCGTAAAAGCAGAACGCGTTTTTCGTAAGTTGCAGATTGAGTCTATCAAACATGTAGTCGAGCGATTTGATCAGATCGATTTCAAAAGTCAGCAGGTTGCTGTGCGCATTTTTGGAGAATTTGAAGTTGTAAAGTCCCTGCCGATACTGTTTCAGGGATTGTATTCCCGGGATTCTTTTTTACCAGGACTCTGTGGAAGTGCAATCGGCTCGATTGGAGGAGATCAGGTTCTCAAAAAGTTACTGAAGTTACTGTCGAAGCATTCTGAGATCAGAATTCATTACCATGTTTTATATGCACTCAAATGGATTGATAAACTGAGTGTAGATGCTGCCCGGATTTTGACTGAGCGATTCTGTGAGATTGCATTGAATGGTCCCTCGGCTGAACTCGTCACTGACTGGGATCGCCGGGAAGCAGACAGTTGTCGGGGGATGGCGGCGGAGGGTCTGAGTCATTCGCTGGATTACCTTGATCGGCGGACAAAAGATTATCGATACGGAGTAAACGTGTTGTTCAGTTTGCTCACTGACGATTCCGCAGGAGTGCGAGGCGATGCTGCTTATTCTTTAGGGTATCTCAACGAAAAACGGGCATTGGAGAAGCTGGCCTTGCTGGTTGAAAGTGACTTTGAGGTCTGTCCCGGAATCGGTACCGTTTCCTCGATTGCTGCCGAATCAATCGAATGGATTCGGCTGTATCACAAACTTCAGGATGGAGATAACGGCACTTTTCAAAAGTAATTCAGTTCGTGACGGGAGTGGTTTCTTTTGCTGTTTTATCAGGTTAAGATACATCTGTGAGTTTTTGATTAATCAATATAGCACCCAATAGACATGCTTCAGTGGAGTATCGAGAGATGAAATCTGTGAGTTACTGTGGAATCGTGTGCATGCTTTTGTTGGTTTGTGTCCCCTGCTCTGATGCGGGTGAGAAATCAAAGAGCCCCGATTCGGAAAAAGCACAGCAACTCTGGACGCAGATTGCACCCTACTTCACACCCGCGGAAGAATTCAAAGGTGATCTGGGCAATTATCAAAGCCCCTTGAAATTCTATGATGGTCGTCCCGTGAAGACACCAGAAGACTGGCAGGCACGCCGACAGGAAATTCTGAAGACCTGGCATCAGAAAATGGGCGCTTGGCCTCCGGTCAATGAACATCCCAAGGTGGAGCATCTGAAACAGGTAGAACGGGAAGGTCTTACTCAATACAAGGTCCGTTTTGATATTGCACCGGGACATCCTAATACCGGTTATCTGTTAATTCCCCCAGGCGCAAAGCCGGATCACAGCAGGCCTGCTGTTCTGGTTGTCTATTATGAACCGGAGACAGGAGTCGGCCTGAAGGGGGAGAATCGAGACTTTGCGCTGCAACTGGCAAAACGGGGATTCGTGACATTTTCTGTCGGCCATGATTACTCACTCTATTACCCCAATCGGGAAGCGGCTGTAATTCAGCCACTCTCTGCATTGGCGTATGGCGCAGCGAATGCCTTTCATGTTCTGGCAAACCGAAAAGAAGTCGATCCTGACCGGATTGGAATTGTCGGCCATTCCTATGGTGGTAAATGGGCGATGTTCGCTTCCTGTCTGTATGATAAATTCGCGTGTGCCGCCTGGTCAGACGGAGGCATTGTGTTTGATGAAAGCCGTCCCAGTGTCAATTACTGGGAGCCCTGGTATCTGGGTTATGAAGGCCCTGATTTTCGCAAACGCGGCTTGCCAACAAAGGAGAATCCCCGCACCGGTTTGTACAAAGAACTCATCAAAGAAGGTCATGATCTGCATGAGCTGCATGCTTTGATGGCACCGCGTCCGTTCCTGGTTTCGGGAGGGGCTGAAGATCGGCCTAAGCAGTGGCGGGCTTTGAATCACACAATCGCCGTGAATCGCTTTCTGGGCTATGAAAACCGCGTGGCGATGACCAACCGCGAAAAACATGCTCCTGATCCTCAGTCGAACGAGCAGATGTACCAGTTCTTTGAATACTGGCTCATGCCGAATCAGGCAGGAAAGAAATAAACAGACTGCTCTTTTCAGTTTTACACTATGTTATGCCGCATATAATTGCGTCTCGGGAGACCGTGCATCTTAATGTTGTTAAGTAAAGTGCAAGGTTAATTTGTGTCAAAAAAACTGCCCCTGATAAAAAATAATCAGAACAGGACGCATGTTACCTCACCAAAGGCGGTTACTTATGAAGGGGAATGGCACTTCCTTATTTTAAGAAAAAATATATCAGAACCGCAGTTTCTGTCCGGTGTTAAATCTATCGCCAGGAGTTAGTGTTTGCTTTTACACGTAGTCTTATTTAAAATTGAGCTTGGAGTATTTCGTCTTGTTCCCCGCCTGAATCGTTCTTGCCCTCACTCACGCCTTTAACTTATTCCTGCTTGAGTTGTCATCAGAGTTGTATTGCGCATGATTTACAACCTGAATCTATACTTGTTTCGTTATCATTTTTGGAGATCATTTGAATGATAGACAGCGCTCGGTCTACTCGGCGTGGTTTCACGCTGATTGAATTATTAGTCGTTATCGCAATTATTGCGATTTTAATCGCACTCCTGTTACCTGCCGTCCAGCAGGCCCGTGAAGCCGCACGTCGATCAACGTGTAAAAACAATCTGAAACAGATTGGTCTGGCATTGCACAATTACCATGAAACTCACTCCTGCTTTCCTCCCGGGGGAATTGGCTGGACCTTCACCGCGTCCTCTTCCGATAACCCGCAGTTGAACAGCATGGGGCCGATGGTCATGATATTGCCTTTCATGGATATGGCTAATATTTATAACCAATTTGATTTCAGCTTGAGTTATGCCAACCCCGCAAATGTTGGACTGGCAGCGAATATTATTCCGACTTACCTCTGTCCTTCTTATTCGGGTGAAACGATTATTTCCGAGCACGGATACCGGGGATGGAATACCAGTACCAAGAAAGCCATCACAAATTACCTGGGAGTGGCCGGTTACGCAACGACTGGTGCCCAGGTGGGAATCAGAAACAGTACCAGTCTGCCGGCAAATCAACGAGGTATCTTCTGGCCGAACAGCAATACCCGCATGCGAGACATTACCGATGGATCTTCCAATACATTCATCTTTGGTGAATTCAAGCCTTCGATTATGTCGGATGTGGGTTGGGGATCGAATGGTGCATGTTATGATAATCGCTGCAGCCCGTGGGTACGTGGAATTACCCTGGAAGGTAGTGGCGCTGTGAAAGTCATGCGTTACGGGCCAAATCAGGTGTTTCCAAAGACCGCGTACATCAATGACTGGACCGTAGTACCCTTCAGCTCGCAACACGTGGGTGGGGTTCACATGCTGAATGCCGATGGCGGCGTTGTGTTTGTCAGTGAAAACATTGATATCAACAACTGGCGCTATCGAGGCAGTATGGCCGACGGTCAAGTGCTGGGAGAGTAATTATGCAGTGTTCGACTTCACTAAAACTGATCCCTGTTTTGATTCTTAGCTTTACTCTTTCTGCATGTGGAAGCGGTCTATCCGACACACCTCCCATGGCTCCGGTAAAAGGTGTGGTGACATTGGATGGAAAGCCATTGACGACTGGCACGATCCAGTTTACTCCCGATAAAGACCGAGGAACCACCGGGAGAATGGCACTGGGCGGGATCAAGGAAGACGGGACGTTTGAGTTAATGGGCGATGGAGCGCAGGTGGGCCATCATCTGGTTTCAATTGAGTGTTATGAATCGTCTGCGTTTGATCCGAATCAACCTGTGAATCAGGCTCCCAAGTCATTGATTCCTCTGAAGTACACAGACCCGAAAAAAAGTGAAATCACAGCCCAGGTTCAAGCGGGTGAAGAAAATCACTTTACCTTCGAACTCAAGAGTAAGCCTTAGGTTTCTCCATACTCAGTGATCAAAAACGCCGCTTCTCCTTTTGGGAGAGTGCGGCGTTTTTTCATGTTTTCTACCTCTAATTCACAACACATCTGTAAAGTCAGACTAAAGCAGCTTACTGGTATAACACGAAAGGTTTTTATAATCGAAATAGAAAACACTGATAAAGAGCTGCATTTTGGGTATTATCAGTTTAAAAACAATTTTATGAATATGTTCCAGTAGTCATGGTTTCGATTCCGAGAATGAAAGCTACAGCACTATAATCTGTGGAGTTCTTGAATCTGTTTTGCATTTAAGCTGCAACAGAAATTTCTGGGAATTACAGAGACTCCTGCCAAATGAAAAGTGCTTTTACCCTATATCAATTTTAAGCCAGAAGTGAGACTCAAATGACACAGCCTGCCTTACCTGCAATCAAGGACTTCAAACTGACTGGAATTATCTTATGTGTCATCGGCGTTATTTCGCTGATTACGCCGCTGATTGCCGGTATCGCTGTAGTTTATATGATTGGCGCTTTTTTACTGTTGGGGGGGATATTATATGTATTGCAGTCGATGCAGGTGGGAGATGTTGCAGGGAAAACTTTCCACGTGATCCTGGGAGCTCTGATTATGCTCGGAGGACTCTCTCTGTTGTTTCATCCATTATATGGACTGGAACTACTGACACTGATCATGGCGGTATTTTTTGTCTTTGAGGGAGTCTGGAAGATCATTATGTCACTGGGAATCCGGCCTGCTGCCGGCTGGGGACGCATTCTTTTCAGTGGCGTGATCTCATTACTCTTAGGAGGCCTGATCTGGGGCCAGTGGCCTGTCTCAGGAATGTGGGCAGTGGGTACGCTGGTGGGGGTAGACTTTCTGCTGACCGGCTTTTTCCTGATCAGCCTGGCGAATCAATCGACCGGAGGAAATTCAGGCCCTTCCGATACAATCGACGTGTAGCGCAATGCTGTCGGATGAGAATTTCGTTCCCGACCTTCCACTGTCTCCATTACTGTTTGGGCGGTAATTCCGGGAGTTCGGGAATCGCGGGTGGCACAGCGGGTTTAAGGACTTTCACATCAGTCTTGGATTGATCCTGTTTTGGGAAGCTTTTACTTCCCAGTTGCGCTGTGCGGTCTGGTGACATCCGGTTCCGGTAGATCACCAGGCCATCGATGGCATGATACAAGGCTGAGTAATCGACGGGTTCATCTTTATTGTTGATGATATCATTTGCCAACAGCGAAACTGCTTTCCGCACCCATTCTTCATTCAGGCGATCGTCTGGAAGTGCCATCATCAGGAATTCCAGAGTGTGACCTGTGGTTTCCAGACGTTCCTGAAAATTTTCGCTGGCACTTTTCTGGAAGAAGTAGTCGTAAGAAAAAGATCCGTCCAGATTCTGCATCGCCTTGGCTGCTTCAATGTGTTTCTGAATTTTCTGATCTGCTTCCAGCCAGTAACTCCGCAGGCGTTGACCTGAATTCTGATAAGTGTTCCTGGCATATGCCAGAGCGAACAAGGCGTGTGTTCCGCCACATGCCGATTCATTTGACAGCGTGGCATTCTGCATATAAACCAGATCATCCATGTGCCATTCTTCCCCGTTTTTGTCTTCCCATACGGCGTCGGGGCCGAGATAATGCACCAGTCCCCAGAGTGACCAGGTAACTTCTTCGTTCTCCTGGACCTCTTTCTGCGCATTGGCAACGATGTCCGCTACGGTGATCGGACCATCGGGTGTCTGGAACTCATGATCAAGTGGAACATCGGCCATGGCTAGAATTGCCAGTGACTGATTTTTATGGCCTTCGAAAGCATTTGATTTGGTATAAGGATGAGCGCGGCCGCCGAACTCCGTTTTCTGGAACCAGGGTTCATTGTCAAATGTGGGACCGGAGGAGATCCACTCCAATGCATTGACAACTTTGCCATCCTTTTTGATCTGGTAGTCTTTCCGAAATGCCAGCATTCCATGGTATATCTCCCACGGGGAATGTTCTTCTGATGCCAGATAATGCTGACGGGCAATTTCAATTGCCTGTTCTACTTTGGGTAGAAGTTCTTCGGGGGACTCCAGATTTTCCATGCCGGTAATGCTGGGAGCCTGACTGGCGGAACGTTCTGATTCACTGCAACCATAGAAAAAGAGATTGCTGGAGCACAAAAGTACCAGAAGGGAAAGACGCAGAGTAAAGCTCATGATTGTGAGTGTTCCAGAGATAATGCGATTTTAAGGGGTAATCGGGGATAGGTGCCGTTTCAAGGAGTTCAATAAAAAGGGCTATCTGCAGTGAATGTACCACGTAAAATTACAGAAGTAAATCAATTATGTTGTGTAAAATCTCCAACTTATTAGTTCTGGGGGGATTCGACCTGAATCCTGATTCAGTTGTCTCCCCTGCCATAATCAGGTTCCGTGTTTCGGCCAGTTTACACTTATCTCAACCTGTTAAACTTCAGTGACAGTGTGATTTACAGATTGTGTCGAGGAACAGGTCCATGCCTCATAATAACAGTGTATAACAATTGAGCCGGGAATAGGTATGGTAATTGCTTTATAGATCTGTTTGATTTCCAGACAGCTGAAACAGGATGATAATCCTTCATCAATAGTTTTAGTAAATCGTTAAGTGAGATTTCTAATCCAATCAAGTGAATCATTAAGCAGGGAATGCCGGGTGGGCAAAACGACAGTAGCATCAGCTTCAATTGAAACCGAAGCACAAAATGATGAAACCAGGGGTTCCGATTCCAGCCAGGAGACTTCAGTCTCAGTGGTGATCTGGTTGTGCGTTCTTGTCATCATCCTTGTCGGGATTGTCATCAGAGTAAACTTACTGGATTTGCTGTTTTTGGGCTATGACGAAGCAATGCATTTTCAGGCAGCACGTGCTACTAATATTGCCGATGTGATGCAGGCGAGTCGGATCTATACTCATCCTCCTTTGATTTTTCTCTTTTATCATTATTGGTTGATTCTAGGCGACTCTGAATGGTTGTTGCGATTGCCTTCCCTGTTGTTTTGTGTTCCGGCACTTGTTTTCGGTTTTCTGTGGCTCAAGGAACTGCTGGGGCCACGGCCTGCCCTGGTGGGGTTAACCTTTCTTACTTTTTCGCTTCCGATGATTCAATTAAGTATCGTAGTCCGTGGTTATACGTTAATGCTCATGTTCTTTTTCGTTGCTCTGTATTATCAGGAGCGATTTTTTCGGCATGAGTCTTTGCCCGCGTTAATTGTGAGTGGACTTTGTCTGGGACTGGCGATGTTAACTCACTATGCCACTGCCTGGTTTCTGCTGGCGATAGGATTATTGGCTCTGATGCGGCTTTTTTCGGGATCTCTTTCCCGTCGGGCAATAGTCAGTTGGGTCTTCTTACAGTTCGCTTTAATCGGTTTGTGCGTGGGATTGTATTTGTTGCACGTAAAAGGTTTTGTCAACAGTCAAATTCAGTCAGAACTGTGGGATGTCTGGTTGAATTACAGTTCAGCCGATCAGACAAAACTGCGTCCTGCCGCCCTGACGCTAATACATACGGCAGATTACATAAAATATGTTGCAGGTGTGAATCCGATCCTGATGGGCTGTTTATTGCTGGTGGGAGCTCTTGTTCTATTATTAAAGGGTTATCGAGAGAGTGGATCGAAATGGATTGCCATTGAGCGAAGCCTGACGGTTCTCCTGCCTATGATCATTGCAGCGTTCTTATTTAACTATCGCATTTATCCTCTGGGATACACCCGGCACTCAATCTGGTTGATCCCCTTCACCGCTGCAGGATTTTCTGCTGCGGCTTATCCATTGTTGCGTTGTCCAGGCGTATTTCGATCTGCCTGCGGTGTATTTCTGCTTGGTTTCTGGTTTTACCTCTATCCCTATCAGGTGGTTAGAAGTCTGGAAACAACTCAGACACCTGCCATGGCCCGAGAAGTGGCTTCGTTATTGAAAAGCACCGTTCCTGCTGATTCGCTGATCATTACCGACGATAGTACGAGAAACGTTTTGGAATATTACCTGATGGGGAGAGAGCAGACTCAGATGAAACCTCTTGAGGGAGGGTTTATGGAATATCAAATGGGGGACTATCGTGTAATCACGATTCCGAAGTTCCATTTTTACTTATATGACTTCAAAAATGAATGGGAAAAATATCAGCAGGTGTTGGGGGAAGACGCTACAGAACCAGTCTGGCTGACCTATATCGGTTTCGGAAATCCTCGCAATACACCGCAGAGATTATTTAGAAACTTTCCGCCTCGTAAAGTGCTTGAAAAAGCAAACTACCTTGATAACTATATTATCAAGGTAGAGTTTATCGCACCTGATTCGGAAAATAAAAAACTCCCCGATGCTGATACTCTAATTGATCAATGAGAGATCCATCTGGTTTTATCTCAATTAAGCAGATAATGCCTCTCACGTTCAAACTCGAAGCATCGCTTCCATGGCGCTTCGATGTATCAGGCGGCGGTAATGGCATCCGTTAAAAAAACAACGCCTGAATCTCAGTTACAAGATTCAGGCGTCGTTTGTCTTGATGTGTCTTCTTATGACACAAGTAGCGGTGGAGGGATTCGAACCCCCGACACGCGGATTATGATTCCGCTGCTCTAACCGACTGAGCTACACCGCCAGTTTGGGTTACCCCCTGGCTTTGCCAGATGGGTTTATCCTACAAAATGTTCGACTGCAGGAAAAGCCATTTCTCAGTGCTAAACTGCTTAGGTATCTCACTTTATCGGCAAAATAACCCCCGAGAAGTCGAAAGCTTAACAAATTCCTGTTTGATCGCAAGTCAACCGCTGCTCTCATCCGAAAATGCCCCGAATTTCGTTGATTGTGATGCGTTTACAGGGGCGATATACTCATTTTCTGGTCTTATTTTAAATCAGACGACCCTGGATCTGGAGTGGCTTTAAAATATGTTCTATCCAAATCAACTACTGCTGTTATGTGTCATCCTGTCTCTTGCTCTCCCCTGTTCTGCTGAAGAGAATTCTCAGGAATCCCCCCCTGCATTGAATCCAGAGATTGTGACTACCGTTTTTGAACGAGGAGAATCTGGTTATCACTCATTCCGCATCCCTGCTTTACTGACGACTCCTCGGGGAACGCTGCTCGCCTTTGCGGAAGGCCGCAGGAATAATTTAAATGACAGTGGCGACATCGATCTGGTTCTCAAAAGGAGTCAGGATGAGGGTAAAACCTGGTCTGAATTATTGGTGATCTGGACTGATGGCGAAAATACCTGTGGTAACCCGTGCCCGGTAGTGGATCAGACTACGGGCCGCATCTGGTTGCCTTTAACCTGGAATCACGGCAAAGACCATGCAAATCAGATCAAAGACCGGTCAGGCCTGGATACGCGACGCGTTTATATGAGTTATTCTGATGATGACGGCGTCACATGGAAGCAGCCCTATGAGATCACGGGATCGACCAAGAAACCGGAATGGACGTGGTATGCAACAGGCCCTGGAAATGGCATTCAGTTGACGCAAGGGAAATTTAAAGGGCGGCTGGTTATTCCCTGTGATCATAATGTCTCGCTGCAGGGAAATGTTGTACGTCGGGCGCACGCCTTTTTTTCAGACAACCATGGTAAGACCTGGGAATTAAGCGAACCGATCGGAGAAAAAACAAATGAGTGTGCTGTCGTTGAACTGACTGACGGTCGGCTGTTGATGAATATGCGAAGCTATCACGGTGAAAATCGTCGAGCGATCGCTTTTTCCAGTGATGGAGGCATGACCTGGTCTGATGTGAGTCTGGATCAGGCTTTAATCGAGCCTGTCTGCCAGGCCAGTCTGATTCGTGTCCGGTTTCCTGATGTTGAGAAACCGGGACAGATCTTATTCAGTAATCCAGCCAGTAAAAAACGTGAAAAGATGGTCGTGCGACTCAGTGAAGATGATGGAAGAACCTGGACCGCCTCACGGCTGGTAACGCCCGGATCCGCTGCCTATTCCAGTCTCGCCGGAATCGGTGATGGAAAAGTCGGTTTGCTTTATGAGCGGGACGGCTATCGGACCATAGAATATGTTGCCTTTAAACTCGATTCTTTTCAGCCTGAATTATAGTTGAATGAGATCCCCCATTTAATATTAGAAAACAGATACTCATGGATACACTACAAGATCGCTTTTTGCGTTATGTCAGAATTGATACTCAGTCGGATGAGACGAGTCCTACGTTTCCGAGTACAAAAAAGCAGCTGGTGCTGAGTCGGATGCTGTTTGATGAGTGTGAGCAGTTGGGGTTGGAAGATGTCACAATAAATGAGTACGGAATTGTGATGGCCACGATTCCCTCCACGGTTGAAGCGGATGTCCCGGCGATCGGGTGGGTAGCCCACGTGGATACCTCCCCTGAGTTCTCCGGTACGGACGTGAAACCGATCGTGCACGAAAATTATAATGGAGAAGATCTGGTGCTGCCCGGTGATCCGTCACGTGTATTACGGGTCAGTGAAGAACCTCGTCTGAAGCAGATGCAGGGGAAAACGGTGATTACCACTGATGGTACGACACTTCTGGGAGCAGACGACAAGTCGGGAGTGGCTGTAATGATGTCCGCCGCCGCGAAGCTGATGGGGGATTCCTCTATCAAACATGGCCCGATTCGACTCTGTTTTACCTGCGATGAAGAGATCGGTCGGGGCATCGAAAAGCTGGATTTAAATGCATTCGGTGTCTGTTGTGCGTACACGTTAGACAGTGATGGCAGTGGCCGCATCGATTCCGAAACGTTTTCTGCAGATCAGGCTGTCATTGTTGTCAAAGGGGTCAATACACATCCTTCTGTTGGTAAGGGGGTGATGGTGAATGCCAATCGCATTTTATGTGAGTTGATTGCTCAATTACCGACAGAAACCTTAAGTCCGGAAACGACTGAGGGGCGGGAAGGCTTTATCCATCCCTATCATATTGAAGGCAGTGTTTCTGAGGCGTCTGCCCGGCTGATCTTACGTGATTTTGAAACAGAGAAGCTTGCGGAATATGCCGAACTTCTGGAATCACTGGCCGAACCACTTCGCCAGAAAAACCGCAAGGCAGAGATCACGATCAACATACATAAACAGTATCGCAATATGCGTGATGGGCTGCCCAAAGAGCCACGTGCATTGGAGAAGGCAATCGAAGCGACTCGCGCTGCCGGCCTCGAACCCAATCTGAACGTGATCCGTGGAGGGACAGATGGCAGTCTGTTGACTGAAAAAGGATTACCCACCCCCAATCTTTCCAGTGGACAGCACAATCCCCATTCACCGCTGGAATGGACCACTGTGGAAGAAATGCAGCAGGCAGTTGATGTTCTGATACAGCTGGCAATTCTCTGGGGCAAAGAACGTTGAGGTTCCAACTGACGAGTTGAATGAATTTGAGACACGCGCCGCTTTTTTCTGAAGTTGCTCATTCCGGTTCGGGTTGTCCGGGTTACCGGGGTTGGTGGAAATAGAGAAGCATTTCAGCTCCAGCTGCGCGTGTTGTACTAACGAGTTAAGACAACACGCCCTCCCTTAGCAGTATTCTGCCTGATTCGGTTTTCAAATGGTCATTTAAAAATGAACCGATTGCACAGGTCGTAGTGCATCTTCACGAAAACGATTGTTTGACCATCGAATTTTTGTGGCTTATGTTAAACATATCGGCAAGATACTTGTTTAAATAAACGCTGTGCATTTTTTGTGCAGCGCGAACCGGCGACTGTTTACCTGCCTGCTTTTGATGAGCCCTGCTTGTGGCGGCCTTCAGCAACAGGATAAAACGTCGGTTATAGAGGGGGAACCATGTTTTCTACTACCAAGACGCGACTTCTTAAGAGATTACATTCGAGTCATTTGTGGGTTTATCTACTGGGCTGTCTGCTGGCAGCAGGATCCAATATCACTGCTGCGGATCCGGGTGAACTTCCCATTGTGATTCCCGTTACGCAGACCCAGTCAATTGCTAAAGGGGAGGAGTATGAACGGAATCGGCAATGGATCAAGGCGATTGAGCATTATGAAGAAGCCTTAAAAGAGTGGCCTGAAAACGACAACATCAAATACGGTTTGCGTCGTGCCAAAATTCACTTTGGCATCGACCGTCGTTACTCGGATGACAGCTTTTCGAAAGTGCTTCTGAATCAATCGCGAAGAGAAGCATTTATCCTCTTCGACGAAATTCTGTCTAAAATTCAATCGCACTTCGTCGATCCGCTCAGTACCACTTCTTTCGTGGCACATGGTACGGAAAGTCTGTATCTGGCTCTGGCCAATGATCAGTTTATTAAAGCTCATCTGAAAGGAGTGCCGCCCGAGAAGATTCGTATGGTGCGTCGTATTCTAAGAGAAAATTACTGGAACAAATCTGTTTCCAGTCATCACGGGGCACATCAACTGATTATCGAAGTCTGCACGATGTCTTATCAGAATCTGGGGCTGCGGGATACTGCTGTGATTTCTGAATACATGTTCGGTGGCTGTAATGCCCTGGATGATTACAGCAGCTTTCTGACTCCGGAGCGTCTGGGCGATCTGTACGACAATATCGAAGGTGAATTTGTCGGGATCGGGATCGAAATGAAAGCCGAGATCGGAGAAGGCATGCTGCTGATGAATGTGCTGCCAGACAGCCCTGCCGAAGCGGCCGGGGTCCTGTCGGGAGATCATATTGTTGGCATCGATCAGAATGACTGCCGAAATATGACAACTGACCAGGCAGCAAATCTGCTGCGGGGGACTTCAGGCAGTCAGGTACTACTGGAACTGGAAAGTCCTGGCAGTGACCGGACGCGAACTGCAAGGGTTACCCGTAAAGCAGTCCAGGTGAAAAGTTTTCCCATCGTGAAGATGCTTGATCAGGAAAATGGAATCGCTTACATCAAAATGACCGGTTTTCAGAAAACATCTGCTGCAGAACTGGATGCCGCCCTGCATAAACTTCACGGTGAAGGTATGCGGTCACTGATCTGGGATGTGCGTGGTAATCCAGGCGGGTTACTGTCTGCCGCCGTGGAAGTGCTGGATCGTTTTCTGGAAGAAGGGAAGCTCGTTTCCACAAAAGGACGCGTTTCTGATCAGAACTGGAGCTACACAGCACATCGTCCTGGTACCTGGAAAATTCCGCTGGTATTATTAGTCGATGAAAACAGTGCCAGTGCCAGCGAAATTGTGGCGGGGGCATTAACCGATCATCGTCGTGCGACAGTGGTCGGACGCAAAACCTACGGGAAATGGTCTGTTCAGAGTATTTTCCCGATTCGGGGTTCGACTGGTTTACGCCTGACAACTGCCAAATTCTATTCGCCTCAAGGTAACACTTATGGTAAGATCGGGATCAAACCGACAATCACGGTTGAAAAGGATGAACTGCAGACAGCCATGTATGGTGCGTCAAGAGAGCAGAAACTCGCTGCAGATTCTGATATCAAACGTGGCTTACAAATCCTGCAAAGGCAATATGCTGTAACACCATGATGGATGAACGTGCCGCCTGGCTCACACAGGGAAAAGGGACAACCCCCGAATTACGGTGGTCATTCTCAACAGAAGCTCCTTTACTTGCGCTGGACCTGGCACGGGAAACAGGAGAAATACTGGCCGCCGATGTTTCGGGCGGCCTTTATTTATTGGATCGACAGGGGCAGTTTCTGCATTTGAATCGTGGTGTTAAGGATGTGCAACTGGTCCACTGGAGTGATCGTGGGAAACTGGGAGCTGCGATCTACTCAGACAATAATATCTGTTGCTTTGATCGTGATCTGAACGTCTTGTGGGCGATCTCTTTTTCGGTGGAGTGCCTGGCAATTACGATGGATTCCTACGGCGACTATCTGGCAGTCAGTCTGGCCAGTGGTAAGACCATTCTGATTGACTCGCAGAAAAAGAAAGTCGCCAGTTTTGAAACGATGCGTCCTTTAAGTTATCTCGAATTTCAGGTCTCTGAACCAAGATTGATGGGGGCAGCGGAAAATGGGTTTCTCTGCTGCCATGATCTTGAGGGAAATTGTATCTGGACTGAAAAGCACTGGTCTAATTGTGGAGGGATTTCAATTTCGGGAGATGGACAGCGGCTCTATCTGGCAGGATTCAATTATGGAATTTTAATTTTTGACCATGATGGTGAATCTGCAGGGACTCTGATTTTTGAAGGGACACCCAAAGTCCTCGCTTGTGATTTTGCAGGAAATCGAATCGTTGCCGCTACGATAGAGCAGGAACTGTACTGGTTAAATCAGGAGGGTAAGCTGATTTGGGGAGGAGTGATTCCTGATGAAGCAGTTGAAGTAGCCTGCGATCCGTTTGGTCAATGGTGTGTTTGTGGTTTGAAATCCGGTCTCGTGCAGTGCCTGGACTGGAGTGATTCGATTTAAAAGCACCCTGTCCCCCGGACACCTGCTGTTGTGATGTGCAGTCCTCATTTTCTTATCGAGTAAGGTCGAAAAGAATGAGGGTCTATTTTGACTCTCTCACGACAACAGCTTATGATATATGTTCTTCTGTCATTCGGGTTTAGGTGGTTCCAAATCAGTTCTTAACAATTTCTGGAAGCGTTCGGACTCAAGTAAGGCGTTTTTTGAATCGTTCGATTCAGACATTTCTGGGGCAGGCAATGGCCAAGCGGAATGAAAATACACCTGAGAGAAAAAAACGCCAGTCTGCGCGCGTACCGAAACTGGAAACGCTGGGCAAATACAAAATTGAAAAAGAAATCGGTGCAGGCGGTATGGGCGCTGTTTTCCTCGCCCGTGACACCACATTGAACCGACTGGCTGCTCTAAAGATTCTGCCGCGGGATAAAGCGGAAAACCCAGTTCTCGTGAAACGCTTCAAGGCGGAAGGTCAGGCGGCTGCCCATCTCCGCCATGAGAATATTGTTTCAGTTTATGATGCCGGCGAAGAAGACGGTTATCTTTATATCGCGCTGGAATATGTTGAGGGAACAGACCTTCATAACCTGATCAATAAACGAAATCGGATTCCAGTCCGCCGGTCTCTGGAGATCATCACACAGGTGACAGAGGCTCTCTCACATGCTTATCAGCAGGGAATCGTGCATCGTGACATCAAGCCTGCCAATATTCTCATTCGCCTGGATGGCGTTGTTAAGTTGACTGACCTGGGACTGGCCCGTTCTATAGATGATAACACGGAAACGAGTATCACCCGGGCCGGGACGACTGTTGGGACCGTTGATTACATGGCTCCCGAGCAGGCCCGTGACAGTAAGGCGGCAGATATCCGCAGTGATATCTATTCGCTCGGTTGTACCTGGTATCACATGCTGACAGGCCGGGCCCCCTTCTCTGAAGGTAGCCTGACCAATAAACTCGCCGCTCATGCTACCACTCCTCCACCCGATCCGCGGGAACTCAATGATCGAGTGCCGGAAGGGATTGTCGCCATTATTCATCGGATGATGGCCAAACCACAGGCAGATCGCTATCAGACTCCGGCTGAACTTCTGGAAGACTTGAAGAACTCGAATCTGAAACGTTCCAATCTTGGAAACGATGTTCTGGAAGCATTGGCAAATGATGAATCGGATGGAGAGCAACCTACTCTCGAGTCAGACCAGCTACCAGCAGCAGACAGCAGTGATTTTTTGATCAATCAGTTCATGCCCGATTACACCAGCCAGGCTGATGACCAGGATGATGAAGATAAAGAGTCGGAAAATCGGCTGAGCACCAGTTTCGACCTGCAGCAGCTGGCGGGAGAAGTCGAATTCGAATCAGATGTAACAGTACCTGGTCACAAGCAGCCAGCCAAATCTGCTAAATCTGCCAAACCAGCAAAAAGCAACAGGCAGGTGGAACGCAAACGATCCTCCGCGAAACGTCAGGAGCCACTGGAAGAAGAGGAAGGTTCTGTGATTTCTGATTCGGCAATGAAAACGCGCCAGGCTACGCGTTCTTCAAAGCAGGATTCATCCTCGACCTCGACACCACGCAAAGGATCCAGACCTCAAAACCGGGAAAAACAGATTCCGGAAAAAACGGGAGCTCGAAAGAGTCAGGGAGCTTCAGCACGTCCACCGAAAAGATCCTTGAAAACTCAAACTACAACTACGGCGGATGAGCCAGCCGCAAGTAGTCAGATCGCCGTGGATTACAAACAGATTGCCATGCTGGCGGGAGGAGTATTGCTGTTGATTCTCCTGATCTGGTGGGGGATCAATGCTCTGAGCTCATCGGGTGACGGACCACAACAGGGACCTGCCAGTAATCCATTTCTCACGGCAGAGCAGAATCAGCAGCGTAATTCTCAGCATGCTACCGATCAGCCAGGGAATGCAGCAGAACCGGTTGAAGACTCACCTCAAGCAGAGGTTGCTGTTACGGATGTGAAATCTGGAATAGATCCATCAAAGCAAAAAGAAGGGGCTGCTGAGTCCTTAAAAAACATGTCTGTCCGGGGGCAGGAAAAAAAACATCTGCCAGACTGGGGACCAGGGTTTTCTGCACTCACTGGGCCGAATGCAGGCAAGGTGGACCTTCAATTACCTGTTTTGAAAGTGGCGCGGGGGAAGAACGAATCCGGAGTCTGGGACAGCTTAAACAATGCCCTGAATGAGGTGACATCCAGAGGCGCTGTTATCCGTCTTTATGGTTCTGGTCCTTTTTTACTCAATCCACATCGGTTACAGGATATTTCTCAGTTAATCATCATGGGGGACTCAGGACAGAAGCCGACAATTCTGCTGCAGGCAAAAAATGAAAACGAGAAGCAGCCTGAAGTAAACCTGTTTTCGTTTTCAGCTGGCTTGCTGCGATTTCAGGGGGTCCACCTGCTGTGTGATGTGTCCGGGCTTTCTGGTTCCGGAGTTTGCAATGTCCTGGAGTTAAATCAGAGTGATCTCACATTTCAGGACAGTTCATTCACGCTGACCGGAACAACAGATAGAACGCTTAGACTGATCAATTCCACGGGAGCACCACGTACAACGACAGGACGACCCGAAGGTGAGTCACGTATCTTTCTGGAAAATTCAGTGATCATGGGGCAGAAACTGGAAGCGGTTCGCGTAGATCAGATTTATGCGGATGTGCTGATCTCTAACTGCTTTATCTCATGCAAAGGAGCACCCTGTCTGGAACTGGACAGTCTGGACCTGGCTCTGGCCCCTGGTCTGATATTGCAGGAACGCAAGGTTCCCCGCACCGCCAGGATATTTTCCAGTACCCTGCTCTCCGACCATACGATATTTTCGTTAACCGGTCCTGAAGAAAAGAAAAAACAGGTTAAGTCTGATCAAGCGGAACTTGCCAGTGGTCAAACTGATATTGTTGTCATCAATTCTGTTTTGATCGGGAATCCCAGGAATAAACAGGCAACAATGATGACTCTCACTAACTGGCCTCAGGATAAACTGAGAAGTCAGAGTGCAAGCCGGTTTGATGAGGTCAAGATGCAACTGGAAAACGCTCTGCTCTGGGGATGGCCCTCGTATCTCCGCTCGACAGAACATGGGAATTCACAAAATGTATTTCAAATCGATTCTCATCGAACCTGGCAGCAAAGCTGGGGAAATCATGTGACTGCTGACATGTTTCAGCCTGATCTTCCTGCAGAAATCGATGAATTGCTGACGCCGGCATTTGTAAAACCCTTATTGGATTTTTCCAAACAGAAAAGTGTTTATGCAATATCAGCAGATGGTGTTACTGCAGGATGTGATCCTGCCAGTCTTGTCTCCCTGACACAGAATGAACAGAAGCGGATCAAAGCCGTACTGGGAAGACCAGATATTGAGCAGGAGATCAAGAGCCAGTTCGCCAAGGCAAAAGCCGTGACGTTCGATATGACAAAAGGCAATCTCAGCGATTTTCTCAACGGTCCGGCTATATCCGGACCTACACGGGTGAATGTGAGCGGTCAGGGTGTCTGTTACATGTCACCTGTGACGCTGGAGAATAAACAGATCCAGCTGGTTTTTCAGCACAAGACGGCAGAGAGCCCTCAGGCGGTTGAGTTAAAGTTGCTTCCTTCATCTTCAAAGTCACGTGTGAAGTCAGGGATAGAAGCTTTCTTCAACTTGAAAAACTCAACCCTGGAAGTCTCTGGCGGGGCGTTTCGAGTTTCCCCTGATCGAAAAGGCGTTGTGCCGCGTCATTTTGTGAGATGTCAAAACAGCCGCCTGGGACTGGATCAATGTGCTCTGGCTGCCCTGCTGCCGAATGATAACCGGTTTCAATCTGCAATATATGTTGAAGCCGATTCCAATGGGAAATCAAGCCAGATTCAGATCGACCACTCATATCTGACAGCCTCAGGTACAATCATTCAATCCGAAGCCAGTCAGCTGGATCTGGATGTTCGTAACAGTCTGTTTCTCAGTCAGCAGGATATCTTTGCTCTGCCTGCTAAACAGGGAGTATCAGATGTCATTCGTGTCTCGTTAAGCCAAAGTACGTTTGCTCCACAGGGCTCCGTTTTCGCGATCAAATCAGAATCGGGAAGCAGCAATTCCGGTCGGTCTGCTATTCAGGTCATAGCAGAAGAGTCATTGTTTCTGCCTGCTCCATCAGGCTCAAATGCACGTTCCGATTTATCAAGGACAGCATCGCTGATCTCGGCTCCTCAATCCTCGTCAGGGAACGGAGGAATTGAGTGGTGGGGGAATTCGAACGGTTATATGGTTGAGCGTTTTAATGCTATTAATCGCGCAACAGGCAGTGCTTCGGGAGCCGGAAATGATTTCTCAGCAGACATGAAGAGTCTTTTCGGTGCAGATGCAGATCAGCATGAGCTGACGATGCGTGGAGGGGTGATTTTACAGGATCAGAAACTGCCTCCCGTCATCAAGTTGCAGCCGGTTCATTTTCAACTCCTGCCCACATGCAAGGCGGCCAGCTGGTCCGGATTGAATCAGCCATTGGGCGCTGATCCAGTTGTCTTACAGAAGATCATTGAAGGAAAACAGAACCAGGATAAATCAGGACGCCTCAAACGGGCGTTCTGAGAATTGCTTGAAACTGTGAATTTCAGTTGGCAGCAGGAGGGTGATCTTCATCCAGGCGTGGGACAGACAGCGTGAAACGCGAGCCTTTACCCGCTTCGCTTTCAATGCTGATTTCTCCTCCGTGCTCTCTGATGATTTTCTGGCTGACTGCGAGGCCGATACCGGTTCCTCTGGCCCCTTTGGTTGATTCAAACAGATTGAAAATTTTATTTATCTGATCCTGAGGAATCCCTGGCCCGTTATCCGAAACCATGATCAGGATCTGGTCCGCTTTACGTAGATATGTGGTTTCAAGCAGTACCATGCCATTCTCAGAGCCTTCTACGGCATCGATGGCATTAATTACAATATTCAATATGGCACGATGAATCCCTTCGTGATCGTAAACGGATTCAGGCAGATCTTCAGCCGGTTCGCATTTGAGCTGCACACCACATTCTTCAGCACGTGCCTGCATTAATTCAAAGACGTCATTGACAGGGGTATTAATTGAGCCAGGTTCGAGCGCCGGCTTGCGCTCAGTGCTGAAGGTGAGCATGTCCATCACCAGGTGATAGATTTTGTTCTGGTTCTTCTCAACAATGTTCCAGCCCTTGCGAACCAGGTCTTCTTCAGATTTATTGAGTCCCATGTCGATCAGATAACTGCCGCCGCGGACCCCCTGTAATATGTTTTTAATATGGTGGCTCAAAGTGGCAATCGTCTGTCCCATTGCCGCAAAGCGTTCTGCCTTCAACATGGCATTCTGGAAGCGATAGTTTTCGATTGCCAGTGCAGATTGTCTTCCGATAGCCACCAGCAGTCGCAGATGCTCTTCGCTGAATTTTTCGACGGCACCATTTTTCAACAGCATCTCGGGATGTGAAGTCGTCGTATCAACATAGATGACCCCCATCAACTCATGCCGCCCCTGCATCGGGACACACATCGCTTCACGAATACCAGCCTGCAGAATACTGCGTCCCCCTTCGAATCGCTGGTCGCGCTGTGCATCTGACGTGCGCACTCCCTGTTTTTTATTAAGCACATAATCCACAATACTGTGCGATACAGGCATGCGCGGGCCCGATTTCTTTTCTTCCCGGCTGCTGTAGATCTGGGGTAATATTTCACCAGTATGCGGATCTGTAATCAGCATGCAGCCCCGGTCTGCGCCGACCGTGTTGATCGTGAGATCAAGAATTCGTTTCAGCAGCTCTTCCTGAGAAATGGTCGGGCTGACGGAAGCCTCGGCGACCCGATACAGAGCCTGCAGGTCGTTTTGAATTTCGTGTTGTTGTACGACTCCTGAAACATCGGCAGTGTCGAGAACGACCGAATCAAACCGGTGGTTGACTTCATGTGTGATACTGGATGGGTTTGAATCTTCGTTGCTGATCAGATCAATTCGCTCTGCCATATAACGGGAATCTTCATCCAGCGACTGACTGGAGAAAAGCAGCAGGCTGCGACCAATCTGGATATGGTCACCATTATTCAGTTTCGATGACTGTATCTGAACTCCATTGAGCATCGTCCCGTTCGAACTGTTTTGATCTGTAATAATGTAGGAGCCATTTTTAAACGAGATCAGAGCATGCTGGCGCGAAGCTTCGGTGTCCAGAATACGGATTTCATTGCGGACTCCCCGCCCTACTCCGGCTGGTTCCGTACCAAGTTTAAAGCGTGTACCCAGATCTACGCCCTGGATGACCAGTAGCGTCGCTTTGGTTACATCATTTTCTGTTAACCGTTTCATATTGTCGTTTCCCAGTCAAAGACTGGATTTTCCCCCCCCTGAATTGAGGGTTGCTCTGTCTGCTGAAGTCCATCACGCCTGTTGATGCTGAATCCCTTTTATACTGATTACCTGACTGTATTGCTTCTGAGTTCATACGAAAAACATGGGTTTCGCGTGAATTATGAATTCAGGATGTACTGTTGGGTAACAGCGCCAGAATGCATTCAGGTATTGGATCCCGAGCAACCGGCGATCGACTCGTGTTCAGAGTCATGCGTTATGATACACCAGGGACGATGCAATCTATCTATGATGCATCAACCCTGCCTGAAATCATACCGCAGGACAGAGCCCTGTTCAAATCCCATCTGAGGATTCAGAGTTGATCCAGCTTAAGAAATATCCAGGCTCAGTCGTTTCCAGGAGACTGTTGCAGCAGACTTTCTATGGAGTCAATCAGTTCTGCGTACTGGAAAGGCTGCATCAGGAAGCGGGTCGTTTGACCGGAACTGGTGCTTTTCGGTTTTCTGACTGAACCTATGACAACTTTGGGGACCTCGTTCCAGCCGGGCTGCGATGTTGTGGACTCATTCAGATCGTCATCATGGACAACAACAATGCTGGGGATTTCACAGGGGCAATCCAGGTCATTTGCATTTCGCTGACGTACCCGATCTACACTGCATCCCTGGGGTTCCAGAATGGCCTTGAGGACCTCTTCTGTTTCATTCAAGCCGTCAAAAACAACAACACGCTGACCGTTTACCACTGTCTGGGTTCCTTCCCATGTGCACTATATCCTATGAAGATGCTCACGCAGGTGATTCTTCATTTCGACAGACGGGAAAGATAGCTCGTTCTATTATTTATGTCAAAATCAGAAGCTGGAGCTGCATTTCAGTTTTTTGAAATATGTAAACTTTACAATGCGATGGTCGGAAGGTCGTTGATAGCTGGGAATTACCAGTTGCCCGGGGCAGGGAAATTCTCGTTGAATATCGGTTCCTGGTTGATGTAATTATCGGTCCGTTTCAGGCTGTCCAGTTGCAGCTGTTTCCGCTCGTTACTCAGATCTTCGTCTGTAATACGATCCCTGATTTCAGCCAGTGGAGCGACGTATTTTGGCTGTTTGACTTTCACATCGGTAGGATAAAAGACACCAGGATCCTTGAGTTTTTCGCGAGTTGAAGCATCTGCCAGAGAGGCATAAGCCGTTTCGGGATAAATCCGCTGGTGATAAGTGCTGCTGAAACCGGCGGGCTGGTGATAATCCGGGATGGTCCGACAGCCAGTCTGTACGCAGGCTAGAACAGCCAGAACGACAAGAAAGTAGCTGCGGTATGACATAAAACATTCTCCCGATATAAAAAGCGGCCTTCAAAATATGAAGACCGCTTCTTTTATATCGGAGATTCAGCGGTAGGATGTCGAACCAAAATTCAGCAAAAACCGCTTTCTGTCACTTAACCTTTTGCTGCTGCGTAGCGTTTGGCAACTTCATCCCAGTTGATGACGTTGAAAAATGCAGAGATATAGTCAGGACGCTTGTTCTGGTAGTTTAGGTAGTATGCGTGTTCCCAAACGTCAAGGCCCAGAATCGGAGTATGTCCTTCAGAAAGAGGTGTATCCTGGTTGGGAGTGCTTTCCACGACCAGCTTTCCGCCATCGACGGACAACCAGGCCCAGCCACTTCCAAATCGGGTAGCAGCGGCATTGGAAAACTGTTCTTTGAAGGCATCAAAGCTGCCGAAGGTAGAGTCGATGTCAGCTGCGAGATCGCCGCTGGGAGCACCGCCACCACTGGGAGACATTACCGTCCAGAATAAGCTGTGGTTGGCATGACCGCCACCATTGTTGCGAATGGCACCACGAATATCTTCGGGGACCGCACTCAGATCACTCATCAAATCTTCGATTGACTTGGCAGCCAGATCGCTATGCCCTTCCAGGGCAGCGTTGGCTTTTGAAATATAAGCCTGATGATGCTTGGTATGATGAATTTCCATTGTCTTTGCATCAATGTGGGGTTCCAGCGCGTCATAAGCATAGGGTAGATCGGGAAGCGAATAAGACATTCGAGTACTCCTTTGTGTTTCCGTGTTATTAGTCCAAGGTGTTGGTGACTTTACGTATATTGCCCGGTGTGTCGAACTCATTGAAATGAGGACAATCTAAGCCTGTGCAAATACATCCTCTTTCTCCATTGTAGAAGATTAAACCATTCTCACAACCAACAGGCCATGAAGTTTTCACAGAGTTCTCGGCGGGCTCTGGTCTTCTGTCAGACAGAATAGTTGACCTCAGGGGGCTGCGGTCTACAATGAGACCATGCTGTCAATTTCGAGGGAAAACTCCTGATTTTCAAGGATCTGCGATATGAACCGGAAAGCGCTGATTGCTTTGCCCGTTTTCAATGAAGAACGCCATGTAGTGGATGTTCTGACCGAAGTCAAAAAGTACGCAGAAGCGATTCTGGTCGTCAATGACGGTTCATCGGATGGAACTGCCGAGATACTCAATACAGTCGCCGGGATTACCGTGATCACTCACCCGGAAAACCAGGGATATGGAGCCGCTTTGAAGAGTGCCTTCGATTATGCAGTTGAACATCAGGATGAGTATGATGTACTGGTGACCATTGACTGTGATGGCCAGCATGAACCCGGCCTGCTGCCCGGTCTGGTTCAACAGATGCGCGATCGCTTTGATAAGGACCCGATTGATATTCTATCCGGGAGTCGCTACCTGAAGTCGTTCAATGGTGACAGTATTCCGCCGGAAGATCGTCGTCAGATCAATGTCGCAGTTACAAATCGGATTAATGAACAGCTTGGTTTCGATATCACGGATGCGTTTTGTGGGCTGAAAGCATATCGCGTAGAAGCTTTGTCACAATTCAATGTGACAGATCTGGGATACGCGATGCCACTGCAACTCTGGGTGCAGGCAGCAGCGCACGCGATGAAGATTGTTGAATTCGCCGTTCCACTGGTTTACCTGGAGGAAGAACGCAGTTTTGGCGGCTCACTGGATGATGCGATCAAACGAAAAGCCTACTACGATGAAGTTCTTGATCGTGAAATGCAGGCAGCCGGTATGACCTGCTGTGCATCGGAGAATTGTAACGATCGTACCGATTCTTATAGTGAGTAAAACAGAAGACACAGCTTATAAGGTGGAGAGGGTAATGCATCAGACACTTTCCACTTGAAATCAAATCAAAAGGACTCGACTTTCAGTTAGAGACTGGTCAAACTAAAGCATTCTCGCAGGCACTTCAGCTGTTGACGTTTAACAGCAAAAAGCTGACTGCAGGATAACACGCGAAACGGGTATCGAGCGAGCGCTTCCCTCCTGGAAATCTGGTTGTATGCCAGAAGAAACATACATTTGTTTAAAATCAGCACTCCATTAAAGCATTGAAATGTCTTCAGTGACTCCATTTCCCTGTCAGAATCCTGATTCCCGATTTGACTCCGGTACTGAATCTGTCCCGGAACCTGAGTGGGTGAAACAGGACCTGCGGGTACCAAGATATGATGATGTTGTGTTTGCCCGCCCTGATCTGTCTCAGATCATAGGTGATGCGGAAGCAAACCGGGATATGTTTCAAGGCTGCTCCCGAGACCGCAGCGGAAAAATCATTTCCAGTTTGAGGTCCTGGGCTCGACGATCTGTTCTGGAAGAAGCAGCCCGCTACACCGCTGAACTGACAGGATCTGCGGTTGAACTGCCCGCTGGTCTGGATGAGCAATTACTGTTTATCACAGGTCACCAACCGGCTTTGTATCATCCGGGGGTCTGGATCAAAAATCTGTTGATCGGCAAAGCGGCACAACAGACGGCAGGTCTCAGTCTGAATCTGATTGTTGATAACGACCTGGTCAGTTCAACTGCTGTCAAAGTACCTCAAGGAACTCGATCCAACCCCTGTTTCTCTGATATTTCCTTTGATGATTCCATCAAGAAAAAACCGTGGGAAGAGACATCCATTCAAAATGAGGAATTGTTTCGTACCTTTGCAGATCGAGTCGATGAGGCACTCGCGGTCTGGCCTGATCTTCCCGCTCCCCTGCTCCGAAATATCTGGCCGGCAGCTGTAGCTCACATGCAGAAAACTGACCGGCTTGCGGATTGCCTGGCGGCAGCCCGACATGCGCAGGAGCAGAGATGGGGAATCGAAAATCTGGAGCTCCCGATCAGCCGCATGTGTCAGACCGGGCCATTTTTATGGTTTGCCTGTCATCTATTTAAGAACGCCCACGCTTTTCGGTCAACGCATAACGAAGTCCTCAGTGAGTACCGTAAAGTCAATCGAGTGAGGAGTAAAACCCATCCCGTACCGGAATTATCCGAATCAGATGGCTGGATTGAATCCCCTTTCTGGATCTGGAGAACCGGAGAGACACGTCGCCACCAGCTGTTCGTCAAACGGGACCAGGAGCAGATACAACTCTCAAATGGAACTGATATTATAGCCTCACTTCCGATGAGAGAAAACTGTGATCTGTCGGCAGCGATCGAAGTTCTCAAACAACTGCCTGAGCAGGGAATTCGCCTGCGGACCCGCGCATTGACGACGACTCTGTTCGCCAGACTGTTCCTGGGAGATCTGTTCGTACATGGGATTGGTGGTGCCAAATATGATGAAATGACAGATCGGATCTTTACCCGCTTCTTTCATCTGACTCCGCCTCGTTACCTGACTTTGTCAGCCACCCGCTTTCTGCCTTTCTGCAAGCCGTTTGATGTCCAGCATTGTGACGAGACCTGTCTGCAGCGGATCCAGCGGGATCTGGATTTTAATTCTGATCGGCATCTGACAACAGAACAACTGACAGGCGCAGCGTCATTAGTGGAGCGAAAGCAGGCTCTGATTCAGGCTCAAAAGGCTGCGGAAAAACACGATGATTCGCTGGCACAAGCCGAACGCCGTCGACGGAATCGTCTGCGATTTCGCGAACTCCGCGAGCTTGATTCAGAACTGTCTGAACTGACGCTGCCACTGCGTGAAAAGATTATTGGTGATCTGGAAGTAGTGCAACAACAGATGCAGGCCAACGCAGTGATTCAGAGCCGGGAGATTTCGTTTGTGCTCTATCCGGAACAGACGCTCCAGCAATTGTTTGACAAGCTGGATTTCACTTGAACGCAATCCTGTTCCTTCTGATTGTAGACCGATTTATTTTTCGACGCGTGTGATCCGTTCGAACAGAAACTGATGTCGAGAATTAAACAGGCGCCGATATCCCAGCAGAACAGAGATGACAGTTCCCAAAGCCGTTCCCGATGCGATCAGAAACATGATCACAATCTGATACTTAACTGATTCCAGCGGGCTGGCTCCTGCGAGGATCTGCCCTGTCATCAGGCCAGGTAATGACACCAGGCCGACCACCATCATCGAATTGATGATGGGAGTCATTCCCGACCTGACTGCATTCTGCAGTGCTTCCCTGGCGGCTTCATTGCGCGTTGCTCCCAGTGAGAGTCGGAGCTCGACCTCTCCTCTGCGCATCACCAGTTCTTCACTCAACCGGTCCAGGCCCAGCGATATTCCATTTAAGGTATTCCCCAGAATCATCCCCAGAAGGGGAATCAGATACTGTGCCGGGTTATCTGACCAGCTGTGGGGAGGGATAATAACTGTTAATGCAAAACCACTCACCAGCCAGGAACTGACAAAAACGGCGATGATGCTGTTCAGCCAGATTCCCGGGAAGCGTCTTGGCGAACGTTGAACAGCGGTCAGGCTGGCAATGAGCGTCATGCTGAACATCAGCAATAGAATGACGGGCCACCAGGACAGTTTAAAGATCCATTCCAGGATCATGCCGATCAGCAGGAGTTGAATCACAGTGCGGATCGAAGCCAGCAAAAGGCGTTTTTCCAGGTTCAGGCTTAACCAGAACGAAATGAACCCATTGATCATCACCAGTAGTGTTGCCAGAAAGATATTCAGTGGAGTTAAGTCATACATCTGGTCTTCCTGGTCAGAATAGATTGGGGTGGAGTGGATGGTTCAGTTCGGGGTTCTTTGAAATGGTAGCAGATTCTGCTTCATCAGTTGATGCGGAAACCTTAACACAATCTGCATTTACCGGCAATTTGAGAGAAGTGTGAATTCTCCAGACCTTAACTTTCCATTCATCATCAGCGAATAAAAGCTTGATAAGATCCGCCGCAACAATGAACGATGAGCAAATCATAAAAAAACACAATCAGGGCTGTGACAGCCAGGAAGCGAGCCGCCGAAATCGCGGAGTAATGTCATTAAGGAGGATGATATGATCGTGTCCCAGAATCAGTCCGCTGCAACAGTCTCTCGTAGTATTCGAACAATCTTTGTCAGCGATGTTCATCTGGGATGTATGCATTCGAGAGCAGAAGAGTTTCTTGAATTTCTCAATTCCCACCACCCTGAGTCTCTCTATCTGGTAGGCGATCTGATTGATGGCTGGAAATTGCGCAAAAAATGGCGTTGGCCGCATATCTATAATGAGATCTTTGATCGGGTAGAAGAGCTTAGTCGCAAAGGCACTGAAGTATTTTATACACCTGGAAATCACGATAACTTTTTACGTGATTTCGGGAAGCGGTTTGGTTTTGTTTCACTTTCTGATGAATTCGTGCATCTGACCGCAGATGGACGTCGCTTCCTGATTATCCACGGCGATCAGTTCGATAAGTTTGAAACAGGGGCACAATGGCTGTCGGTGCTGGCATCATTCGCGTACGACATGTTGCTGACCGTCAATACCTTATTCAACCGTCTCATGCGCCGTCGGGGACAGACAAAGTTTGCCCTCTCCTCTGCTGTGAAATCTCAGGTGAAGCACCTGATGCGGTTTATCAGCGATTACGAGAAAAAACTGGCCGATCATGCCCGACTGAAACGCTGCGAGGGAATCATTTGTGGTCATATTCATGCCCCTAATATTCTGGATATTGACGGGATTAATTACTGCAATACTGGTGATTGGGTGGAGCACTGCAGCGCCTTGATCGAATACAGTGACGGCGAACTGGAAATCGTGTTTTTTGATCAGGAAATCGAACCTGTCCAGAAACCCGTTCCCCAGACTCGTTCGGAAAGAATCAGGCAAGAACCCTTTGTGGACGCTGAGGTGCCTGGTCTCATCAGTCGTTTCTGGAAAAAATGTCATCCTCTGAAACTGATCCGTCGCTGATCAGTTTTTTTTATGGTTTCGCTGGAGCAAAATGATGATTTCTGAAAGAATCAGCAGTAAAAGTTTTCAATTCGTCCATCAGGGTAATCTGGTTTACAATACCTGCTGGGAAGATCCCCGTCTCGATCGGAGGGCGCTGAATCTGGGCCCGGAAGATGAAGTTCTGGTGATCACATCTGCTGGTTGTAACGCATTGGATTATCTGCTGGATGAGCCACGCCAGGTACATGCCGTGGATGTGAACCCCAAACAGAATGCCCTTCTGGAATTGAAACTGTCAGCGATTCGTAATCTGGATTATGAAGCATTCTTTGATCTGTTTGGCCGAGGGTACTCGAAAGACTGGCGGAAACTGTACTCACAGAATCTGCGTGCAGATTTATCTGTGACCGCACAGAAATACTGGGATCGACATGGAAAGTTTTTTTCCGGTGAAGGGAAACGCGCCAGCTTCTATTTTCGTGGATCTTCCGGGCTGTTTGCCTGGTTTGTGAACTGCTACATCGACCGCATTGCCAAAATTCGTGATGATATCAATTCGCTGCTGGCAGCGCGCGACGTCACCGAACAGAGTTCCATTTATCAGTCCCGAAATCTGAATGAACTGCTCTGGACCAGGATGATCAAATGGTGGATGCGGCGGGACCTGACGTTATCCATGCTGGGAGTCCCCCGCCCGCAACGAACACAGATCGATCAATGTTATGCAGGCGGAATCGTGCAGTTTGTCATTGATCGCATTGAAACGGTATTTACCAGTCGTTCACTGCAGGACAACTATTTCTGGCGCGTTTATCTGACGGGAAGCTACGATCACGATTGTTGTCCCGAATATTTAAAAGCAAATAATTTCGAACGCCTCAAAGCAGGTCTGGTTGATCGGCTGTCCATCAATACGAACACGGTGGAAGGTTTTCTACGGCAACACCCCGGAACCATCTCGCGTTATATTTTATTGGATCACATGGACTGGATGGCAGGTGCGCAACCACAATTATTACAAAGCGAGTGGCAGGCAATTCTCGACAAGGCGGCACCGGAGAGCAGGATCCTCTGGCGGAGTGCGGGTATGCAGGTGGATTTTGTCGATCCGATTCAAGTCCAGCATGATGGAAGGAATCGGGAAGTCGGCGAGTTGTTACAGTACCAGAACCAACTCGCCACAGAATTACACGAACAGGACCGGGTGAATACCTATGGCAGTTTCTATATCGCAGATTTACTCGTCTGACATGTTAAAGCTGCAATCAGCCAGGACGGTTTTCGAGAGAAAGATCGATTCATGAATTACTTGAGTGGACGGTTGAATGATGTCAAAACTGTGTGGCAATTGTTGGCCTCCCGCATTGAAGGTCAGACCCATGTGGAAAGACTGAATTCATTTTATCAGGGACAGGCAGCAGGTTACGACCAGTTCCGCAAACGCCTGCTGCATGGTCGCTGTGAACTGTTTGAAAGTCTGGCTGTACCTGAAAATGGTGTCTGGGTCGATCTGGGGGCCGGGACCGGTGAAAATGCAGAATTGTGGGGGCAACGACTTCAGCAGTTTCAACAAGCCTATCTGGTTGATCTCTGTCAGCCTCTGTTGGATGTCTGTTCTCAAAGAATTTCAGATCGAGGATGGTCGAATGTGACAGCGGTCTGTGAGGATGCAACCTCTTTCACTCCGCCGGAAACGCACGTCGATCTGGTTACCTTCTCCTACTCTCTGACTATGATTCCCGACTGGTTCCAGGCAGTGAATCATGCCTGGGATCTATTGCGGCCGGGGGGATTGCTGGGCATTGTCGATTTCTATGTCGCGAGAAAATATCCTCAGCCCAATCTGCAGACGCATGGCTGGTTTCAGCGGAATTTCTGGCCGGTGTGGTTCGCAGGTGACAATGTGTTTTTGAATCCCGATCACCTGCCCTATCTGCTGGATCGCTTTGAGTTGATTTCTCTCAAGGAATCTCAGGGAAGCCTTCCATTTTTACCTCTTCTCAAAGTCCCATATTATGCACTGATTGCGAAAAAATCAGTTTAAACAATTCCTGCTCTTTCGCAAAATTCAATTCTGTCATTCGCTTCGTTACAGGCTTCTGGTCCTCGACATTAATCTGTTATGATTGATCAGGAAATGGGACATGAGTCAATCTGGTATCGGAGAGAAGCAGGATGTTGATCGAAGCACTTCAGAATAAATCGTTATACGATCATTCAATAGAATCATTCCAGTTGCTGGAAACGCATATTTCCTGGGTGCTGCTTACCGGACCGTATGCCTATAAACTCAAGAAACCGATCGATCTGGGCTTTGTCGATTTTTCCACATTGGAATTGCGTAACAAATACTGTCGCGAAGAACTTCGCCTGAATCGCAGACTGGCACCCGAGTTGTACCGGGAGCTGATCCCGATTACCGGTACTGAAAAGACCCCCGAGTTCAATGGGACTGGTGAGATTATCGATTATGCAGTCCAGATGGTGCAGTTTCCACAGGATCGTCTGTTGAGTGTTGCGATCAGGGAAAACCGTTTAACGGTGGAACATATCAATCAACTGGCAGAAGAGGTTGCTGAATTTCATGCAAAAATTGCCGTTGCCGGTGCAGACCTGGAGTGGGGGACGCCCGAAAAAGTACTTGCCCCCGTAGAAGAAAATTTTCGGCATGTGACTGAGTTGTTTTCTGGAGACGAGACAATACTGGGGCAACTGGACTTGATTCGTGCTGAGAATGAAAGCTGTTTTCAGGAATTATTCACATTGTTCCAGCAACGCAAGACGCAAGGGTATATTCGTGAGTGTCACGGCGATATGCATCTGGGAAATATGATTTTGAGTGAACGGGGTGTAACCCTCTTTGACTGCCTGGAATTCAATGCGGGTTTGCGCTGGGTGGATGTGATGAGTGAAGTCGCTTTTGTCGTCATGGATCTGGAAGATCGAGGCCGCGCCGATTTCGCCATGCAGTTTCTGAATCGTTACCTGGAGCTGACAGGAGATTACGCAGGAGTGCCCCTCCTGCGATTTTATCTGTCATACCGGGCGATGGTTCGTGCAAAAGTTGCTGCAATCCGATTAAGTCAAGCTAAACTGGCGGATACGGTAGCGAAGCAGGTACGCGACGAATTCCAGTCGTATCTGAAACTTGCGAAAAACTATGTCGTGAATACGGAACCCAGGCTGCTGTTGACTCATGGTGTCTCAGGCAGTGGCAAGTCCTATGGCAGCGAACTTATGCTGAAAGGGATGCCTGCGATTCGAATTCGTTCTGATGTCGAACGCAAACGCCTGCAGGGCGAACAGCAGATTCCGGATAGTGAACTCTACTCTGTAGAGACAACCCGACTGGTTTATGAACGGTTGTGTTGTCTGGCAGAGGTCATTATATCGGCCGGCTGGACAGTCATTGTAGATGCTACAACGCTCAGAGTCTGGCAACGTACTTTATTTTATGACCTGTCAGAAAAACTACAGATACCGTTTCAACTGGTCGTCTTTTCAGCAAGTCAAGAACAGTTGGAATCTCGGATCAGGGAACGAGAGCGAAATGGGGATGACCCGTCTGATGCCACACCAGAAATTCTTAAGCAGCAACTGGGCGAATTAGATCCGTTGGATGAAAACGAATTGAAACAGTCAGTCGCCATTCCCGTGGATCAGGAATGGACGACTGAATTGCTGGTTCAACTCGTGCAAGATTCTGGTAATAACCAACAGCGATGAGTTGATTATTAATAAGAGATCAGGCAGATTCCGCGATCCAGGTTCTTGCTGCATCCAGGTCGTCGATATTGAAATATTTGATTTTTGCTTTTGTAAATGGCTTACAGAAGGTAGCCATCCCTTCTTCCCATTTGCTGTCGCCAACGATCGCCAGACGTGCAATGTCTTTGAAGTGTTTGATGTCAAATTTTGTGTCTTCCCAGAGTGCGCCCATCGTCCAGCCATGGAAATCTTCCAGAACTACCAGCATGTGTAAAGGACCATGTTGTTTAATCAAAGTCTCAATACTGGGGGTGAAATTGTGATAGTCTTCTTTGACCAGTTTCCCAGACAAATTTAATTCCACGTAGTTCTGGTCTGCATGATGTAAAAGATCAATTGGCATCGATAGTCTCCTAATTCATTGTGAGAGATTCTTTAACAGGAATCATTCCTGTTTTTCAATCATGGAGCTTACAGTTCCTGTTTGATCTGAAGGCTCTCATTACATTCTATTATATGGCTATCAGGAATTGAGCATAATTGTTTAAAGGCGCGTTTCTAATCAGAATCACAAATTTAAGCAGATCTTTATTCTGAAGTGAAGAACTCTCAGGATTCAGGATTGACGTGATTTGACACCTGGCCTGCAGGAAATATCATGACCTTATCAGCGAGTCGCTGAGCCTGGCTTCGATCATGTGTGATCCAGACAAACGCCGGAGATTCTGATGAAGTCTCGTGCCACTTGAGAATGATCGATTCGAACTGTTGCGTGGTTTCCGGGTCCAGGCCGGATGTCGGTTCATCCAGCAGCAGGATCTCGGGCGACAGAATCAGCGCACGTAATAATGCGACGATTTGACCTTCTCCGCCGGACAGGGACGACGATTTCTTTTTGAGAAAAGATTCGGGTCTGCCAAACGATTTCAGAAAGTTCCGAATGGAATCTGGATTATGGTTCTTCTGCTGATTGACCTGAAACTGGAAAGCAAACTGCAGATTCGATTCCACCGTACCTTCGATTAACACTGGTCTTTGCTGAAGATAGACGACCCGACTGCGATACTCGGGCAGTTGTTTATCCCTGACAGGCTCATTGTGAAACAGGATGCTGCCTTGCTGGATCTCATCCAGCATTGCCAGCGACCGCAGAAATACGGATTTTCCCGATCCTGTCGGACCTGAGATCGCGATGCGGTCCCCTGGAAAAATTTGCAGGGACAAATCTCGATTCAACCAATGACCGTCTGAAGTCTGGCGTCCGATCTGGCGTGCTTCCAGCAGGCAATTTTCTGGAGCCGATGCTTCTGTCATCAGACAAGCTGCTCCATTTCGATCTGTTCAAAAAAAGTCTGTACGCTGGTTTTGGACAAACGGGCCGGTAACAGTTGCGTCAGATTATCGGCTGCCGACGCCATTCCCCAGCGAATCGCATCAGGTACACTGCGACCCTCGTGAATTCCACAGGCAATTCCTGCAGCCAGACTGTCTCCGCAACCAATGGGGTTGACGACTTTCGCTTTCGCCGGAGTGAAGCGATAGACCTGTTGTTCGGAAGTCGCCCACAAGGCATCTTTCCCCTGCGAGATCACAACCCAGGTAGCACCTCTCTGATTGATTTCCTGCATCCCTTTAATCATCTGATCAGTGCTGGGGAGGGAGCGCGCCAGGGTCTGTTCCAGTTCTTCCAGGTTGGGTTTCACCAGAAAGGGACTCTGAATTAATGCGGCTTCCAGTTCCGGCCCCCGGGCATCGAGAATAACCGGGCAGTCTGTATCTGCCAGCAGATCATGATACAGGGTAGCGGGGGCACCCGTCGGTAATGATCCGGTCAGCACAACGATATCCGCTGAAGAGACATATTTGCGGTATTCATCAGCAAACGCAGAAACTTCTTCTGCTGAAACAGCGGTTGCGTTTTCCACCAGTTCGGTAGTCTGCCCCGTTGATCGATCCAGCACTGTCGTGCAGATTCGGGTCGGGTTCTGTTGATCCAGAATGCGACAGGGAACCTGAAGTTGTGTCAGGTCCGCTTCGATCAACTCCCTGGTGTATCCTCCAGCTGAAAAAATCGACTCACAGGAAATACCCAGATGACGGACGGCGATCCCTACATTGATGACCTTACCGGAAGCAGACCAGTGAGCGGACTGACATCGGTTGACTTCGCCGACCTGCAGGGAATCCACTTCCAGAATCTGCTGCCAGGCCGGGCTCAAGCCGGCTGCAATGATCATAACAAATTGCTTTCTACAGAGATGAGAAATAAATGCATTGAAATCGGTCTGTCAGGGAACCAGTTCGCCTCGCAGCATAATCTTACCGACCCGTATTCTGGTTCCCTGAAATTTGGCTGACTTCAATTCCTCTTCGGGGTTTTTGAGACGAAATGCCACCGGTTTGCGATCAGGCTGTTCAGCATCAATTTCAACTGTCACGGTATGGATCTGCTGTGGATCCAGGCCGTTTGCCAGCCTCAAAGTGGAGATACGATGGTAGGTACAGTAGCTGTCAAACCGCGGAGTAAGTTTCTCATGCGGTTTGCCATCAACGGTAATCTGAACCTGTCCGCCATCAGGACCCAGCAAGTCATACAGGGCGGCCTGGGAACCGCGGAAACGAAAGGTCAGTTTACTCCCCGGGGTATCGGCTTCCCAGATTTGTCCCATCCGTCCCCCAAACCGTTTCTGCAGCACATTGTCCGCCGGCAGTTCTTTCCAGTTTCCACTGAGCATGGATGCATCCAGGGGAATCATTTTGGCATCAGTCCAGTGACCCGTAACAAAAGGCTGTTTGAGTTTGGAACTGTGATCGATTGGTTGGGAAGTCTTTTCCATCTGTTTGATCGCTTCTGCAATCACTTCGGTATAGACTTCATGCCCCTCGTCAAGTGGATGCACACCATCTTTGGAAAACAGGATGACACCTTTCGCAACCGGGGTCTCGGATGTAAATTTGAGTTTGCCCTGCTGTTCGAGTACCGCAATTTTTAAAGCAACGTTAATAGAAGGGATTCCATAATAGTCGGCCAGCAGTTCCATGGCGGAAGCGGCGCGTGGATTTTCGTCTTTGCGCAGATCGTTTTCATAGTTCACCCGAAATGTATAGACAAAACAGATATCTGTCTGCGGATTGGATTTCCAGATCTGTCGGACGATGCCATCCATCGATTCCCAGATCGCTTCTGGCTGGCGGCCTCCATCGTTCACGGCAAATTCAACGAACACCAGATCCGGCTGATGCTGCAGGACGTCATGCTCCAGGCGAAATGCACCCAGATCGCTGCCCGTGCCACCGATGGCAGCGTGGATTTCATGAATTTTTGCTTTGGGAAATGCTGACTGCAGCCATTTCGTTGTTTTTACTCTCCAGCCATTCGCGGCTGTGATTGACCCACCCAGGTAGGCTACGCGGACTTCTTCTCCGGCTTTCAGTTTCTCAAGAGTATTGCCGAGCCCCTGTCGTGGTTTGATCAGTTCCGCTTTCACCGTATGAAATTCAGGAGGATCAGCCTGAACCGGCGCGAGTGCGAACATTGTCAGCAGGGTGAGTACAATCAGATTTATGGACATCGATTTCATATAAATTCTTCTCCGGGAGTGCGAACTGGAAGCTTCCATTTTAACGAACGATGACTCAGATTGAAATGAGACGCCGCGTTCAAAATAAGCTGGAATTATTTGATTCTAGAGTAAGGATTCCAGGATCTGCGTCAGTTCCTCATCCGGGATTTCGCGGGGATTTCCACTCATGCTGTTTCCCCGCGAACTCTGGACCAGCGCGGGGATCTGCAACGGGGAGACACCAACATCGGAAAGCCGGCGCGGTATTTGAATACGGTCATTCAATTTCTGAATCTCATCAATCAGAGATTCTGCGGCCTGTTCTGCAGACAGAGCCTGTTCCGGATAAAGGAAGCGGTAGATCTCAGCGTATTGCTGCTGGCGTACTGAGTAATTTGCTTTCAGTGTCGCAGGTAGCATCAGCGCACATGCCAGTCCATGAGAAATCTTGCAATGGATCCCCAACGCGGGGGCGACCCCATGAGCCATCCCCAGACCGGAATTGGCGAGAGCGATCCCGGAGAGTAACGCGGCATGTGCCATTGCTTCACGACCTCTGCGGGAATTGCCGTTCTCGACCGCTTCGGGTAATGCAGGAATTGCCAGTTTGAGACCCTGCAGGCAGAGTGCCTGTGGGATAGGTTGTGCACGGCATGAGATATAGCTTTCCAGCAACTGGGTAATGGCGTCCATCCCGGTACGGGCAGTGATTTCCGGGGGAACCGAACAGGCCAATTGAGGATCGCAGAGTACGATATCAGGAATCATCTGCTCGGCACGCAGGCTTTTTTTAAAGGAGGGCGCGTAACTGGAGATGACGGCATTTTTGGTCGCCTCACTTCCGGTTCCCGCGGTAGTAGGAATCGCCATGAGGGGGAGTGGTGCTTCGGTCAACTTCAGACCCCGACCGACTCCCTCCAGGTAGTCTACGACGGTCTCGCTTTCCTGATTGGTGATCATGGCAGAGGTTGCCTTGGCCAGATCGATGCCTGAACCTCCGCCGATTCCGATCAGAAAGTCCCCTGCACCGGCTCCCAGGTTCCGCAGTACTCTGGTCGTCTGGTCGACGTCCGTAACTTCGGGTTCGTTGGAGATCGTGCGGATGAATTCACTTTTGATGCTGGCCCGCGACAGCAGTTGACGTAATTCTTCAATGGCTCCCGACGCTTCCAGGGAACGCGAACCGCTGATAATAAATGCCCGTGTCCCCAACGAAGCCGCCAGGTCCCCCGTTTCCTGAAAGCGTCCCCAGCCGAAGTTAATTTGCTGCGGCGCGAAAAAATTATAGTTCATAACGGTCTCTTAATGAAAAAAGGATGCATCCTATGCGGATGCATCCCTGTATGTTGAGATCGGAGTTCGATTATTTCTTTTTCAGTTCGGATTCAATCGCTGTCGTAACTTCTTCTGACTGTGGATTGATCCGAGTCCGGAAACGGGCTGCAATTTGACCATCGCGGCTGATCAGAAACTTTTCAAAGTTCCATTTGACGGGACCTGCTGTTTTGGGGTTCGTCGATTTGGATGTCAAATACTGATAGAGTGCATCAGCATTGTCGCCATTCACATCAATCTTGCTGAACATGTCAAAGGTGACACCGTAGTTTTTGCTGCAGAATTCAGAAATCTGCGAAGCGGAACCTGGTTCCTGAGCACCAAACTGATTACAGGGAAAGCCCAGAACGACCAGTCCCTGATCTTTGTATTTTTCATGCAGAGATTGCAGGTCTTTGTATTGTGGTGTAGCTCCGCATTTACTGGCGGTATTTACGATCAGCAGTACTTTATCTTTGTATTTACTCAGGTCGACCTCTTTCCCTTCCAGTGTCTTTACTGTGTGATTCAACACGGGGGGGACTGATTTTTTATCGGTTTGCCCGGCAAGGCTCATGGAACAGGTCAAAGCCAGCAGGCCAGCCAGCATCGTCAGCGATTTGAGGTTTCTCATCGATCTCTCCAAGGTTAAGGATCCGGGCAAAAATGCTCGACCCGAAATAAATAAAACGAACAAAAATTTGAACCGCATCTTGCGAGAACGTCTCGATCCCTCGACTATAAACATTATTATAGTCAGATCTCAAATAAAAATAATACTATTAGTTCGTCAGAGAATCAATTGTCGGGGAAGGATTCGAGAAGTGAAGTTTAAGTGTTGTACCAGACAGGAGAGTCTGGCAGGCTGGAGAGATCAGGAGAGGCGCCTGGCAAGATTCGCTTTATAATAGAGTGAACGAAACAGGTCCGAGATCGGGAAGCCGTCCATGGTGGACCCTACTTCGATTTCCTGCTCGTTGATCCAGCGGTTTCGCAGATCGTTCTCCAGTGACTTACGGGCAGCTGAGTTCAGTTCCTGAAAATCAAATAATTCGACGATATAATGTTCAGATGAATCATCAGGCGTTGATTTTTCACTGAAAGCCAGATGAGCCAGTGGTTCCTGCGAGAGGATGAAATCCTCAAACGGCACCAGTTCAAAAGTTTTTTCCAGCTCTGAAATCAGGCAATGCTGAAACGTTTCGTAAGGTCGTTTCTTATCACCCGGCAGCATGAATTCCTGTCGTTCATAATTCCAGTGGGCCAACCAGTGTGTTTTCTGATCGACGGAATTCTGAAGCAGGATAAATGAACCTACAAAGTTCCCCATCGTCGATAATGACCTTTCTCGAACATAAATGAATGACTGTCAGTAACAGATCTCAGTAACTAATGGCCCGACTGAAGTTTACCACTGCTGCGGTACAATTTGCTTTGGAATTCCTTGAAAACAGGCACATCAGCTCAGAAATCAGGCTTAACTCCCAAATTCCACGCTATTAGGGGAATCTTCGGTTGACCGAATTCTGAGGGAAATTCAGATTTTACTATCTTTTTACTGTTTCCCATTGCATACAAATAATCTTGTTTGTAGAATTACGCATAAGTACTCACGGATGTAAAATATTTGTATTGTAGTACCTTTACGATCCCCATTTGACCCTACCCCAATTTGACCCGCCCAACGGCAGAACTGGATGAATCGTCACAATGGTTCTGATTCTGCCCAAAACTTTAAAGGCTCGCCCCGTTATGAAAGTTCATCTTATCAGCGATCATCCTGATTTGCCGGACATTGAGATTGGTACGGAAGAACTGCCGGTCGTACTGGGGAGAAGCAACAGCTGTGAATTAAGGATCCTCGATCCGATGCTCAGCAGACATCAATGCGAATTGACGTTCCACAATAACGTGGTTCGGGTCAAAGACCTCGAGTCCACCAATGGTACCATTGTGAACTCCGCTATCGTTCATGAAGCCCCGCTCTACCCGGGGGATATTCTGACCATTGGCATGGCCAATTATGTTGTCAGCTATTACGATGGCGAAGGGCAGGAAAGTTTCGAAGAAAGCTATTTCTCCGAGAACTCGATTTAGTCTGCTGTTTTGCCCTGGCTGTCCTGAGGCATTATATTCATCACCGATTATCACGTGCGCACGCGTGCTGAATCACTGGATTCATTAATTCGCCTGTAATATGGTTCGTCAGGTCATTCTGCGAATTTCTTCTGGAAATCAGGTTTTATGCAATCCGAAGAACTGTTTGATGTCGTCGATGAGCAGGATCAGATTCTGGAACAGCTTCCCCGCTCTGTTGTCCACGCACGCAAACTGCTACATCGGGCGGCGAACGTCTTCGTCTTTAATTCCCAAGGCAAATTACTGCTCCAGTTTCGCTCTGCTACCAAAGACGAGTATCCACACTGCTATACCTCATCTGCCTCCGGGCATCTGAGTGCCGGGGAAGACTATCTCGAATCGGCGCAGCGGGAAATGCAGGAAGAGATTGGCGTCGAGACACCACTCGAATGGCTTGAGAAATTTCCGGGAACTCCGGACAACGCCTTTGAGCATACCGTGCTGTTTCGAACTTTTTCTGATGGACCGTTTATCTTTGATCCTGTGGAAATTGAACGGGGAGAGTTCTTTGAACTCACCCATATTGACCAGATGCTGATAGAAGACGAAAGTCAGTTCACTCCCCCGTTTCGACAGCTCTATCGCTGGTATCGTCAGAACTGTTCCGACTGATATATCTGGAATCGGCTCTGTTTACTCGAGATCTTCCATCCATTGCCCGGCGATAAACAGTATCGCTCCTCCTGAAATCTGCAGCAGAAATCGCAGACTGGAACCGCCAATATGTTCCTGGACCGGTGTCGGTGCAATCATGCCGGCGATAATCAGAGCCGATAATGCTCCCGCCAGATTGAACAGAAGAAATAACTGGTGAGGCCGGAATGCTCTCCCAGGATATGCAAACAGGGAAATGACGAATGCCCACCATTGCAGGCCCCAACTCCACGCTTCAAGGAACATACATTGCAGCAGATGAGTAACTGCCCACTGAAGTGCTGCAAGCCCCTCGGTCAGATTCGTGATCTGCATTCTGCTGAAATACGTCATCTCGGTTGTCACAGGCAGATGTTTCCGATAAAGCAGCCAGGGAGTGACCAACAGTACTGTTGTCAAACCGAACTTGCCCGCATTGAATGCCAGTGACAGCAGTCTGTCGCGGAAGTACAACAGGCAGACAATTGAAATGGCAATCAGGTCAATCAGGAAAAACGCGATCCCTTCGTCTTTGGTAAAGATCGTCATCCCGGCCGATAATCCAGCGATCAGAGGCAGCATTTTGAGAACAGCAGGATCGGGCTCTGCTTTTTGAGCTTCAGTGAGATAACTCCAGAGATACAGTAGTGTGATTGTATGAAAGCAGGCGACGGGACCATCCCCCTGGCCTGATAAAAACCCATATTCCCAGGGAACCATCGAAGGCACGGTTGCCAGCATCAAAGTGAAAATCCAGGCCCGCGCCGGTTGTCGCGCGGTGCGCTGCACAACACCTTGAAAACAGAGTACCATTCCCAGGTACAGCAGGGGGAACATGATCTTCGACCAGCGATCATTCACTTCTCCCAGCAGCAGATAGAGATGGGTTTCATTCAATGGTATCAATAACGGATATTTCGGGTGATACTGCACAAAGTCAGGATGCAGCAATGCCTCGTTCTGCAAGGTCCCTTCCTGAAACAGTACGATTGATTTAAGCCCGAAAATAGCACGTTCGTCCCAGAAACGTTGCGGTGTCATCAGGGACTGAATCAATGTGGTCAATCCCAGGAATAGTACAATTGCCAGGCATAGCTTTTTGAAATCATCCTCAGCCGAGGAAGCTTCGGTCTCGTTGGAAATCTTTTGCGAGACGCGGAAACGCATGAGCAGGCTACCTGCCCCCAGAAGCAGTCCTACGCCCATCCAGGACCAGGCCACGACTGAAGTGTAAGCGAAACCGATCCGGCCCCACAGGAAATAAAAGAACGCAGTGGAGCCAAAACCGAAGACCAGCCCCAATCCCAGCAATTCGGTCAGCGAGCTCTGTGTTTGAGTAGATCGGAAGATCGGTGTGAGTAGAACCAGGGTTACAGTGAGTCCCATCCCCCAGATTCCTGCTACAGACAGCAGAATCAGTAACAGATCGGTCAAGGGGTCGCCTCCTGTTTCTGCGGGGTAGCGTCGGGCAGGGATTCTGGTTTCTGATATTTTTTCAAACGGACGTTGAAGGACGGTTGATAATCAGGCCCATACTGACTTCGCATGAACTCTAACCAGCGAGTGTCTTCCAGTAAGCGATCATTTTCCAGATAATCTTTCCCCTCGTAGTATTCCAGAATGTAGTCAGGAGAAATCTGTTCCATATAATCCGTGTCGAGATCGGACAGTCGATACGCTTTCAACTGTCGTTGCTGAAACTCTTTCGGGAGGACAAATTCACTTTCCGGATGCAGAGGATGAAACAGCTTTCGCGGCAGCAGATAGTATGACAGGAAAAACAGTTTCTGGTCACTCAGCACCAGAATGCGGGCATCGTCTTCCGTTGCTTCTTTCACAAAGCGAATCACATCCCGGTTGGAATCGCTGATGTTAGGCATCATTTCGCTGCCGGCACGGAAGTGGTACCAGGGCCAGTCTTCAATCCGACGGCTGACACCGCCCACAAAATGGACAAGACCCAGAATGAACCAACTGATTAACAGAACCCGAAACAGGTAGGTTCGCCCGAGTTGTTGCAGTGAGGTTAACCGTTTCAAAGTCTGCCAGCTATGAGTAGCCAGTTGGACCACGCGCGGGTAAAAAATAAAACCTGCGATGGTCAGGATTGCCAGCAGTGGCAGCAGAATTCGCAAAAGCACCGTTAATGCCTGCCCCTGTTCATGGGCGGCAAACTGGGAATATTGATCCGGGTTTGCCCGTTCGATCATCCAGGTCTGAAAATATTCCACCGGCATCAACCAGACATAAACCGTGCCGGGAACCGATATCAATAACATCAGAATCAGGATCAATCGCACCAGACGGGACATGCAGCAGTCTCTAGAGCAAGTACTTTACCGGTTATGGCGAGGACGTTGAAAAGCAAATCCCGAGTCTATGACTCAAGTCGACGATTGTCAAGAAGCGGGAGAAGTCATGGCAAACACCAGTGGGAACGATTTGTTCTACCAGATTGAATTCCAGAAAGACGTCAAATATCAGGGGACGGGTTTTGGCTGACATGTTACACTATTCTGCATTGTGAATGCTTTTATCAGAGCTAAGTAGATGAAAAAGCAGGATACCTTCTACATCGATCACGGAATTATTTCCAGTTATTGAGATTCTATTTGTGCGTACGCAAATCAGCAAAGAAAAATCCTTGAAAACGAAAGGCTGGAATTTCCTGATCTGGGGGACTCCCCTGCTCTTTGCAGCAGTGATTCTCGCTCAGACGACCGCGTTTCGGTCTTCCAAGAGCCCAACCTATGATGAAACCTATTTCCTGGGCACCGCTTTAGCCACGGTTCAACAGGGATCACTGGATGAACGGATCAGCGGCGCGGGGGTGGCGCCTGTGCCGATTCTACTCAACTATCTGCCGGTCGCGTGGCGGTCTGGTGGCGGTACCCGCAGCGATCTCTGGCAGGGGGAAGTCACCGATCCTCGGTTGATCAACCAGGCTCGATTTCTGACCGCACTCCTGATTGGTGTTCCGATCATGCTGCTGATCTACTGCTGGCTTTATCTGCGTCGAGGTTATGCCGCGGGATTCCTGGGAGCAGCTTTAGTCACCTTTTCTCCCACGATGATTGCGCACTTCTCACTGGCCACTACGGATGCCTGTTTCACATTGACTGCACTGATTGCGTTAGCTGTATTAACCCGCTACTGGAAAATTCCGACGACGCATAATCTCTGCTGGCTGTCACTGGCTGTTTCTCTCGCGATTTCTACCAAGTATTCAGGCATCTTTCTGTTGCCCTGTACGCTGATCGTGATGACCTTGACTGGCTTAATGCGGCAGGTGCCAATAACCAGGAATATCATCTGGCCTCTTATGAAGCAGGTGGGATGGGGGTTTACCCTGTTCCTGATTCTGCTGATTCCCCTGACCTGGGCATTTCATTTATTCAGCTTTACAGGACCTTTGAAAACCGTTTCCTATGAAGAAACCCCCGACTACTCTGCCTGGGTGCGTGTGCTGGGACGAGGGCCTGTCGCGCAGCAGATTATGGAAGTTTCACACAGCACATTAAAACGCCCTGCACCTTTTGCCGGCGTGCTGTTCCAGTTTCTGCATAATGCGGGAGGCCATGATGCTTACCTGATGGGTGCGGTTTCTGAGCATGGCTGGTGGTATTACTTCCCAGTCGCCTGGAGCCTGAAGAGTACTCCCGTGGAATTGCTGTTCACGTTACTCGCATTCTGCTTAGCCTGCTGTCTGTTGTTTGAGACCTGGCAATCAGTCCGCTATCGCCGTGCTTCAATGCCGACGGTAGACCAGAACCGAATCGGACCGGATGCAGATTCAGAACCGACCAGCCATGCGCCGCTGATCTGGTTGCTGGCAATGGTTGTCTTGTTCGGAATGGCATTGACCAGTCGGTTGAATCTGGGGCAGCGTTATCTACTCACTCTGTATCCGCTCATGTTTCTGTTTACGATCGATCAGATTTGGCGCTGGTTTCAGTTTCGTGCCTGGTTGCTCTACGCCTTCGGCTGTTTATGTATCTGCTTTCAGATTCTCTCAATTACTTCTGTGCAACCGAATTACCTCTCCTACTTTAATGACAGTATCGGCGGACCCGCTGGCGGCCGATTTTATCTGCTCGATTCCAATCTGGACTGGGGACAGGATCTGCCTGCGTTGAAGACTGTTCTGGAACAGCTTCCGTCAGAGAATCGTGGCCGGACTCTTCTCTATTATTTTGGGACCGGAGACCCTCAAGCGTACGGGATTTCTGCCTTCAATCTCAAACAGAACCTGCCTGAGAATCTGGATGATTGGAAATATCTGGCTTTGTCAGCAAATTATCTGCAGGGACTTTATACAGAGGCAAAAGATCCGTTTGCCGGTTTCCGAACCATCCAGCCTGTGGGACAGGCTGGCTACACGATATACCTGTTTGATCTTGCGACACCCCAGGCCCGTGAAGCAGTGCGGCATGCGGTTGATATCTTGCGGGAAATGCAGAAGCAGGAACAGGCATCCGAGTGATCACCAACATATTCCAGCGCCTGGACCCCGGCTTCAGGTGTGGCGAGGGCTGATCTTCTATGATACAATATCAGCCTCAAGCGACGCGGTAGAGTGTGATTATTCCTGTCTGAAGTATCAACTCGGAGACTGCTGTGAAGAAACTGCGAAAGAAGAGTCTGGTATTCTGGACTGGCATGTTGCTCCTGCTGCTGTACCCCGTCAGCTCACTGCCTGCCAGGGAAATCGATTTCAACCGTGATGTGCGTCCCATTCTCTCAGATCTTTGCTTTCAGTGTCATGGGCCCGATTCCTCTCAACGCAAAGCCGACCTGCGCCTTGATCAGCAGGCTGGTTTGCTGGGAACGAAACAAGTACCGGCTGTTGTGGTTCCTGGTAAAGTAGATGAAAGCGAACTGTTCTCGCGTCTGATTACTAGCGACCCTGATTTGCAGATGCCCCCTGCCTCGTCCGAAAAACAGATTACCAGAGACCAGATTGCCACCATTCAACAGTGGATCAATGAAGGGGCACGCTGGCAGAAACACTGGGCATTTATTCCGCCGATTAGACCAGAAATTCCTGCCGTCAAACTGAAAGACTGGGTGAAAAATCCAATTGATGCATTCGTTCTGGCACGTCTGGAACAGGAAGGCCTCGCTCCTGCTCCCCAGGCAGATCGTTCGACTTTGATTCGCCGTCTGAGCCTCGACCTGACCGGCTTGCCACCCACCCTGGCTGAGCAGGACGCATTTTTTCAGGATCACTCTCCGGCTGCTTATCAGGCTCAGGTGCAGCGGTTATTAAGTTCTCCCCATTACGGCGAACGCATGGCGATGGAATGGCTGGACGCCGCCCGCTATGCGGATACAAGCGGTTATCAGACGGACGGCGAACGGCATATGTGGCGCTGGCGTGAATGGGTGATTGATGCCTTCAACAGGAACAAGCCATTTAATGAATTCACCATCGAACAACTGGCCGGTGATCTGCTCCCCGAACCAACCCTTAATCAAAAAATTGCCACCGGTTTCAATCGCAATCATCGCTCGAATTCTGAAGGCGGTATCATCTTTGAAGAGTATCTGCTGGAGTACGCCGTCGATCGAGTGGAAACGACGGGAACGGTCTGGCTGGGACTTACCGTTGGTTGTGCCCGCTGTCACGAACACAAATATGATCCGATTTCTCAGAAAGAATTCTACCAGCTGATTGCCTTTTTTAATAATATTCCCGAGCGTGGTCGCGCAATCAAATACGGCAATGCAATCCCGTTTGTCAAAGCTCCCACTCAAAGGCAGCAGCAGAAGCTGAAAGAGCTGGACCAGGAAATACAGGAGTTGGAGCAGACGTTAACAGCGGCGGTACCAGAACTGAAGCGGCTCCAGAATTCATGGGAGCAACAACAGCCTGCCGCCAACCTCAAGTTATCATTTCCCGAGAAACACCTGGCTTATCACATCAGTTTTGATGGCGAGATCAAGCTTCAGGTCATTGGTAAACAGGCAGCGGATTTTTATGCAGCAAAGACAAACGCTTCCAGCGATCTGACCAGCGAAAAGCAGGCAGCAGCTTCAATGCCTCCGGAATTTAAACCGGGGATCGATGGTCAGGCACTGACTTTCAATGGTCAGCAGCAATATGGGACAATGCAGAAGCCGGTTTTAAGCGACAAAGATCCTTTCTCACTCGTCTTCTGGGTGAAGCCGGACCAGCGCTCCGGCACACTGCTGGCGTCACTGACACCCGCTCAGGAAGAAAGTGGTTTTCAGATTGCTTTAGATGAAGGACATCTGAAAATCAATATGGGCCCCCGTTGGCTGGATGATGCGATTCGCCTGCGGTCAACGCGAAAATTGAGTCAGAACCGCTGGTCGCAGATCGTATTGACCTACGCCGGCAATTCTCAGGCTGAGGACTTTCAACTGTATGTCAACGGGGTTCTCTGGGACCTTGAAGTTCAGTTGAATATTCTCACTGGAGGATTTTCTTTTCCCTCACCGATTCACTTTGGTGCAGAACACGATCACGATTATTTCGAGGGAATGCTGGACGATCTGAAAATCTATCGGACGCGCCTTTCACAGGAATGGGTGACGTTGAATCTCGTCAGGGAACCTGTACAGCAACTGCTGCAGATTCCTGCTAAAGATCGTTCCCCTGCAGAGCATTTAAAGATACAACGCTACTTTCTGGCTTTTCAGGCCCCGGCCGTCTATCGCACTGCTTTTCTCAATCTGCAGGCACTCAAAGAAGATCGCGAGTCGTATTTTCGCAGCCTGCCCACCAGTATGGTTATGCAGGATCGAAAGCAACCTCAACCAGCGTTCGTGCTGATGCGGGGGGAATACGATAAGCCGGGCGAACAGGTTTCGCCTGACATCCCCTCCAGCCTGGGAGCATTTTCCGATCATCAACCACGCAATCGGCTGGGATTGGCCCGCTGGCTTGTGGATCCACAAAACCCGTTAACCGCGCGAGTGATCGTTAACCGTTACTGGCAGATGTACTTCGGGAATGGTCTGGTGAAAACCACCGAAGATTTCGGTTCACAGGGATCGTGGCCCACACATCCCGAACTGCTCGACTGGCTGGCGACGGAATTCATTCGTTCCGGCTGGGACGTCAAGTACCTGCAGCAGTTAATTGTGACTTCCGCCACCTATCAGCAGTCATCGCATGTGACAGCAGAAAAACAACAGGTTGACCCGGAAAACCAGCTGCTGGCCCGTGCTTCGCGGCTTCGCCTGCCAGCTGAACTGATTCGAGATCAGGCCTTGTTTACATCCGGTCTGTTGAATGCGGAAATCGGAGGGCCTTCCGTAAAACCATATCAGCCTGCAGGTGTCTGGAAAGAAATCGCCAGTCAGCAGTATGAGCCAGATACCGGAAAAGATCTGTACCGTCGCAGCATGTACACATTTTGGAAACGCACAGTCACTCCCCCCGCGATGGCCACATTCGATGCCCCTTCGCGCGAAACCTGTATTGTCAAACGTCCGCGAACCAATACTCCGTTACAGGCACTGGCTCTGCTGAATGATGTGACCTATGTCGAAGCCGCCCGCAAGCTGGCAGAACGCATGCTTGAGCAACGTGAATCATCTGCTACCGCGCGTATCCAGTACGCCATGCGCCTGGTCCTCGCCCGCGAAGCCAATGAGCGTGAATTACCACTGTTGTTGAACGCTCTGAAACGCAATCAGAAACGCTTTGAGAAAGATCCCCAGGCGGCGCAGCAACTCATCTCAGTCGGCGAGTCACGCCAGAAAAAACAACATGACGCAGCAGAACTCGCTGCCTGTACCATCGTCGCCAGTCTGATTCTCAACCTTGATGAATCGATTAACCGGGAATAGCTCATGCAGAACTTCACAGACGAATTGACACTGACCCTCAATCGGCGTGCCTTTCTTCGCAGAAACACAGCCGGTATCGGTATGGCTGCACTCACCTCATTGCTGCAGGAATCGCAAGCCTCAGAAAAACCGTCTACGCCCACCGGTGGCCTGCACTTTCCCGCTAAAGCTAAACGGATCATCTATCTCAGTCAGTCAGGGGCTCCCTCGCAACTGGATCTGTTCGATTATAAACCGGGACTCAAGAAGTTTCATAAAACCGAACTCCCCGATTCCATCCGCCGCGGACAGCGACTGACCGGTATGACCTCTGGCCAGAAAAGTTTTCCCATCGCTGCCTCGATGTATCAGTTCGCCCAACACGGCGACAGCGGAACATGGATGAGCGAACTTCTGCCACATACTGCAAAAATTGCCGACGATCTCTGCGTCGTCAAATCCCTGTATACCGAAGCCATCAATCACGATCCTGCGATCACTTTTCTGCAGACCGGCAGCATCCAGGCCGGCCGCCCCAGTATGGGCAGCTGGATCTCTTACGGCCTGGGTAGCGAAAACAAGGATCTTCCCACATTCGTAGCCCTCACTTCGGGAGCCGGCGGTCAGCCGCTCTACGACCGTCTGTGGGGCAGCGGCTTTCTGCCGACGCGGCATCAGGGAGTCAAGTTCCGCCGCTCCAGCGATCCGGTCCTCTTCCTCTCCAATCCGCCCGGCATTGATCAACAGACTCGTCGAGACATGCTCGATGACCTGGGCGAACTCAATCGACTTTCGCTGCAGCAGAAAGGAGATCCCGAAATTGCCACTCGCATCTCGCAGTACGAACTTGCGTTTCGTATGCAGACTTCCATCCCCGAACTGGCGGATCTGTCAGAGGAGACTTCCGCAACATTTGAATTATACGGCGAACAGGCGAAACAGCCGGGCACCTATGCCGCCAACTGTCTGTTAGCCCGACGTCTGGCAGAACGAGGCGTCCGCTTCATTCAACTCTATCATCGAGGCTGGGACCATCATCTCAACCTGCCCACAAAAATCAGGCAGCTCACGGGGGAAACCGATCAGGCGACGGCCGCCCTGATTCTCGATCTGAAACAGCGGGGCATGCTGGATGACACACTCGTTGTCTGGGCGGGTGAATTTGGTCGCACCGTCTATTGTCAGGGAACATTGACGGCCACCAATTACGGTCGTGATCATCATCCCCGTTGCTTCACCGTCTGGGCAGCCGGAGGCGGAATGAAACCGGGCATGACATTCGGTCAGACCGATGACTTCAGTTATAACATCACTGAGAACCCCCTGCCCGTGCATGATCTGAATGCCACAATTCTGCACTGCCTGGGCATCGATCATAAAAAGCTGACTTACAAATTCCAGGGGCGGGATTACCGTCTGACTGACGTGCATGGAAATGTTATACAGCAATTGTTGAGTTAATCTCCTTCGAGAGAATATCTCTATGGGATATCGCATCTCTTGTTCTGTGATATCTGGTCCAGTTCCCCCCTCCCTGAAAGCAGCCTGATCTCGCCTTCAGGATCAGTTAAACCAAAGTCTGCTTTACAGTATTGTCGCAGTTGAGGTAATATCCCGTTGGGTGCCCGTTTTCTGGAAACTCCAGGGAACTTTCAAAGCACGCAGTTCGTCCTGCTGATAGAACGTCGACAATCTGATGTCATGCAGGCTGTTTTTCATGGAAATCAGAAACAGGGAGTACTTCCAATGCAACGCTGGTCCTTTCCACTGATGGTAATCCTGTCGCTCTGCTGTCTGTTTGTCAGCAATCTGCAAAGTGCCGTGGAAGCAGAGAAGCCCCTTTCAGAATCTGGCTTCGATATTAAAGAAATGCTGACAAGAATCGAACAGCTGGAACAACGCGTCAGGGAACTGGAACAGAAACCGACTCCCTTCCAGTTCCCGGTAACACAAATGCCATCTTCACCTCGCCTGCTTCTGACTCCGCCTGGTGCCGCAAAAGTGATCCCGGCGTTGCCGCAGCAACCCACGCATCCCCAAAACTGGAAACGCAACCAGATCAATGGGATCGACTATTATATCGTTCCGCTGAGCCAGTCGGATCGAACCCCAGTCCGCTGAATTGGAATATAGGAATCTGGTATTGAAGTTTGCTGGATAATGCCTCAATGAAATCACGCTATCCGTTTCTCACTACATTGGTGGTGTTGATTATTTTATTTGGCTCTTTCGCCGGGTCCGGTAGTTATGCCTGGATTTACTTGCACGCCGATCAATATCCTACACCGGCAGATCTTGCAGATCGGCTCGCTTGGGCGCAGCGGATAGAATATATTTCCCAATGGTGCCTCGCTATTGGCTTCATCGGTCTGGCGCTTCTGATCATTGTTGACAAATGTTTGCGAAAAGATCGCTGACATTATTCATCAGCTGGCTTGAGCATTCGCGGCTCTCTCATTACAGTCAAGCCGTCCTTTTGAGAGACCTCTTATTTCCGTTTTCCAACAGAATATGCTTCCATGGATCCGACTCCGATTGAACTCAAAAAACTGGAAGGCGAAAACGCCTTGCTCATCGGCTGGGATGACGGTCAGCGTCGTCGCTATTCTTATGCAGAACTCCGTAAAGCCTGTCCCTGCGTCACCTGTCGTAACGAAAAAAAGCAGGCCGCTGCCGACCCGGTTAAACTCCCGATCCTCACCCCCCTCGAAGCCCGGCCCGTCCAGGTCGACAAAATGAGCCTCGCCGGCAATTACGCCTACCGCATCACCTTCAGTGACGGTCACAATACCGGACTGTTTACCTTCGAGCACCTCCGCGAACTGGGGGAAGTCGTCGAGTAAACTCGTAAGTTTCTATTCAGCGTTCCTGTTCAATTCTGCTAAAAAACGTTTGGCATATTTCCATCGTCGTACTCGATCAGATATCGCAGTGTTTCGGCCGGGATATCTTTTTTGAGTGAATTTACATAGCCATCCATTGTGACTGCCTGGAATGTATCACCAGGCAGTTGGCCTAAGGCTTTGATCGGATTGACAGGATCAAACGGCAAGTCGACTGGTTTCGTCCAGGGAACAGCCTGATCCGGACCTGCTTTGACAAACATGATCGTTCTGGTCAATCCATCTCTGACAGAGATCTTATCTAAGGTCATGTCCAGGCTGCCGTCGAAAGGGGTGCCTTCCCCCTGAAACGTCATGTAGGTCGTATGGCCGGGCTGTGTGACTCCTTCACACTGATATAAGTCGGGCATCTGATCCAGTAATTTCATGTTGTGAGGACTGTCCCAGGGCTCTTCCAGCTGAAATTGATCGTAGAGCTTTTTCTGACCCAGGTAAGGCAGCAGATGGACGCGCCAGCTTAAGTTAAGTTTGCCGTTTACAAAATGGGAACGAGTGGGGGGCAAAACCTTATTATGAGAAACAAAGTTATGGAACCCCATCCCGATTTTTCGCATGTTTTCCGTTTTCTGTTTGGCTTGTTCTGCTTTCTGAGCTTCAGCTTCTTTTTGTTTTTGTTGCTCCTCTCGGTGGATTTTGGCTTTGGTATAATACGTTTTGATCTGGTTGAATAAATCAGGCGTCCTTGAAATCTGATACTGCACAGTGTTATTCTCGGCTTTCACTGTCACCGCGGGATAGATCTGCTTTCTGATATCAGTGATAAATGCCGGGGCGTTTTCACGGAGATTGAGCGCCATCTGCTCTTCTATCTGTTGCTTTAATTTCGTGGCAGCTTTTGTATCTTTCACCTGGAGGGTTGCCTCCACCACAAGCGGTTTGTCCATGCTGGCCTGCATTCTCATGATGCTGGAACTTCTTAAGAGCCCTTTCTTGAAAGTCAGGAATACCAGGCCCACGCTGGCAACACCGGGGAGACGATCCGACTCAAGCATCGGCTGGGGTAGCATCACCATCTCGAACTGGCCGTCCAGTGGCATCGACTGCAGTTGCGATATGAAAGCCTGTACCTGACTGCTTGGTGCCGGTTTTGAGGTGAATGGCAGCAGACGAGCCAGTTGATATTCAGCGGCGATCAGGAAGGTACGCGGATCATGCTGTATGATAATCGTTCCAATTTGTTCTTTCACCGTTTCCAGTGGTACCGGTTTCGCGAACCTGACAGCAAACCAGTTGCTGTTACTCTCTGTATTCCAGGTGACAATGGTCTCTATTTCCTCCAGTTTCCAATGCAGAACTGCTTCTAATCCAAATACTCGGATCAGGAGCTCGGCTGTATTGGGATCAATGGCGGTACCATAACCCGCTGATTCCACGATCGATTTGGGATGCAGGATGAATACCCCGTTGCAGTCTTCCGACAGATACGCCAGATGCAGCGGGCCGGTTGGTACAGATGCCAGTTCCCAGGGTTTGGCAAATTCCGTGGTGAGTGAATCAATCTCAATGGGATTCTTGTCGGCAGGTTGAACCAGATGTTTCCACGTTTCAACGTCGATATCCGGCTTTAACAGATAGGTATGCCCATCACAGAATAATGTCAGTATTCCGGATTTCACCGATCCAATCGCTTCTTTGGGAGAACGGGAATCGAGTCCCCCCGGTTTGGTCCAGATCACCGCATGTTCGGGACCCGCATCGACAGCCATGACTGTGTTGACCATCCCGTCTTTGATATCGCGAAACTCAATACGCTTACCCCGGGGAAAGACAGACTGAAAACTGTCGGCTGAAGCATCGTTCGTACTTTCAAACACATGGAACCGCGTGAGGTTGGAATCCTCCTCCGCACCGGGAATGCGATAGACATCAGGTATCGTTTTCGCAGCAGCCATATTAGTCGGACTGTCCCAGGCTTCATCCAGTTTGAAACGTTTAAAGAGCTCCGGTTCTCCCAGAAACGGCAGCAGGTGAACCCGCCAGCTGACTTTTAACTGTCCATTTTCATCATAGTAACCAGGGGTTCTCTTAGGGTCTGGAACTAATCCCCTGTTACTTTCATAAAAATTATGGAAACTGAGCCCAATTTGCTTCAGCTTATTTTTAGCGCTGAAGAAATGCGCAGCTAACAATCTGGCTTCATCGACTTTGCCCGTTGTTGTCTGTGTCGAGGAACTCTGAGCGGTTGCAGCAGTTCCCTGCGGCTCTGCTACAGTCTGACCGGAGGGGAGCATCAGGAAAACGCCAACACCTGCCAGCAGAATCAGGGCACCAATTCCAATCAGAATCTGCTTCCGTTTTCCATTTGGAGCTGCGGGCGTGGGAGTCGTCTTCTCTGTTTTTTTGGCGGGAGAGACTGTACCGGTTGGCTTCTTCGGTGTGTTGGTGGTCGCGCTGGGAACCTGCAGAGGAGCTTCACACTGACGGCACTGAAATCGTTTCCCCGCCTTGTCATCGCTGACCTGATATCCCTTGCCACACTTCTTACATTTGAATCGAATTGCCATACCTGCCCCAAAATCATGAAGGAAGAGCTCAAGTTGCGTAACTTTCTGACCCGGAAGAGTCAGGTATACTCTGGTGTATATACCCAAAGTAGATAAATGTGTACACAGATGCAAGTCGTTACTTTCTCACAATCAGATTTCCTGAAAAACCACTACTCAAAGTTCCTCTTGACGCCCCCACGGCGCTGGAGAAACTGCATCGCTAAGCGTCGCGCGCATAGCACGTTTTTTCGCATACGGCAGATCCGTGCTCCTGTCGAAATCAGCATTATAAAAGTCCCTCGTTTCAAGCAGATTTGCCGGCAGCAGCCAATACGACTTAGTGTAAAACGGTCTGTTCTGTCCCCGTTTTGTCCCGCTTTGCACCACTTTTGCGACGAAACCCCCGCAGTCCTGCACCTGATCCAGGTCATCCTCGCGCACATCGTATTGACTCCTCTCTGCCCTTCTCCATAATCCATTTCTGCCAGAACGCGAATGATAAATATTGGCTCCGTTACCGGATTGTAAACAACCACAGGCCGAACCAATCTTAGCGGATATCACTCATTTCAGCGGAGGTGAATCTTCCGAACGCATGCCCTTTGAGCAGTATCAGCCGTGACCATTTTGTATTTTCGTGGTTGATCAGAACCGTCTTTTTCACTTCTCTCTGAAATGGCGAGTCGAACTACTGTTCCACTGCAGCAACTTCAGCGGTCTGAAAGGCAGGAATATAAAGTCGGATCGAAATGGGAATCAGGCTGCCAGTGGGAGTTTCCAGATCTGCCAGTTCAATGCTGTCAGAGATCTGAACGATGTTATCCGGCGTTCTCAGCTTCACCCGACCGTAAGGTAGTGGCCCGGTTTCAGTAATCGCTTTATAAGAAGTGCACGATACCGACCCGCCCGTTTTGTCATTTTTGGAAGTCGTTGTGAAAATGAGGCCGTACCCTGTTTCGCCCCCTTCCAGTTTTAACTTATCTGAGACTTCCAGACTGATCAGCATCCGAACATGATTGTGACGAACAGCAGGGGAATCATTCGGATCACCATAAGTGCCATATTTCTTCTGACCAAAATAAAGTGACACCGCATTGATTTGACTGTGAGTAATCTCGAACTCAATTCTGGTATCAGAAGCAGAACGCAACTGGACGACCTGCGCAGTCTCAGCCTGGGAATCATCGCTGTGCGAGCTGCAGCCGCTGAAACAGAGCAGCATTAACAGTATCCCGCCAACCGCAGGCAAGCGTGGTTCAATCTCTCGCATCCCATCTTCCCGCATAGAACAATCCAGTTTTAAAGGAACGCCGCACATCTGCAACCAGCGACCGTGAACGCCGGAGCCTTTTGAAGCAGGAGCAGGCGACTGAACCATTACGATACTCTGCCCCGCCATGCGAAGCAAACGATTTCTCTCGAATCAGCACAGTGTCCTCTGCAGAGGAGACGTGTTCGGCCAGAGTGTTTTGCGCGCGTTTTCGTGTGTTTCGTGGCAGCAATAAAATCATGAATTCTCTGTACTTCCGTTAAGTGCTGCTTGAAATCCGATTTAGAGATGGGTATTTATGATACAGGTGTCAATCCCGTGAGCGGGCCTTTAATCAACACGGAGAAGCACACATGGCAGCATCCGGCTGGCTTTATTATTGTACGTATACAGACGATGTGAATGTCAGTCTGCAGCAACTGCGTCAAACCGTGTTTGACCGCCGCGAGTTCACGCTGCCTGGCGACCAGATCGCAGGCACCGACGCGGCCACCCTGGCGAAGTCCGCGCCGCCGACCAGTGATCTGCAGAAACTGCTCAAGATCAGCCAGGAGCTGGACCAGGCACTCAAAGGGCTGGGCTTTGATACCGCTGACTCCGAGCAGCAGACCCGCGATGTCGGCAGGCTACTCGAACAGGTCGACAAGAAAGGCTTCGTCTTCGCCGCCCGGGAAGCCCTGGAAAGCAACAGCACCCCTCCCGCCACGATTGACGAACTGCTCGCACAGTGCGCCGAAGCCGGCACGCATTCGATCCTCGACATTCAGCAAATCTCCCCCACCCCGCAATCAGGCGCCGCGACCGCTCTCAGCGACGACCAGCTCCAGACCCTCTTCGGCACCACCCAACCCACCAGAGACATGATCCAGTCAGCCGAGCAGTCCGGCAAATTGCACGCTCACTGCGAGCGCTGGAGGGCTGTCTTTCTAACCGTGTATGAAGCAGGCCAGCCAGTAGAATATGTGTTTGTGGGCGTCAGCGGGGATTAGGTTACGGCAAACTATCAAGCTCGATTCTCAATCTTCTCACGTAATCGGGTGGCACTGTTGGCTCGCCAACAGTGATGAGAGTTGACGCTTAAGGTAAGAGAGAATTTGATTTAGAAGCTATTTCGAATCGAACAGACTGGCGATGCGGATGAATCTGAGTTGATCTGACAGATCAAAGGAATTTGCGGGTAATTTTTAGTAGCCTCGATTAGATATAACGGGTGGAAGCGGTCCCTCAGTTTTCACTGTTGGCAAGTATCTAGACCGGACACAAGCCAACAGTGCCACCCCGCCCTCCCTCATCTGGTACCGTTTGTTTGCGATTTCATATATTCGAGGCCTTGTTTTGCCTGCTTGAGTTCGGGATCGATATGAAGTGCCTCTTCAAAATGAAATTTCGCCTGACTGAAATTCTGCTGGAACAGATAAATCATGCCTAGATTATTATGGGCGGAAGCATGTCGCGGGTTGATCTCGAGTGCCCGCTGAAATGCAGTAATCGCTGCGGGCTGCCGCCCCGCCTTTAAATCAATGAGTCCCAGATTATACCAGGCGCTGTCGAAACCCGGATCGAGCTGCAGCGTGGCTTCATACAACTCGCGGGCCTTGTCCAGATCGCCTCGGCTTTCCCAGATTCTGCCCAGCGTAAAATAAGCGGGTGCATATTGCGGGTTGATTTCGATCGAACGCTGCAGTTTCTGGACGGCTTCATCGGTCTGGCCCATCTCGCGCAGGAGACTTCCCCACTTCTCATAGACAATGTGATTCTGAGGCAGCAACCGGGCGCTCGCTTCAAAGTGCCGTAATGCGGCCTGCAGATCTTTCCGCTCCCACAACGCAATCGCCAGCATCTGGTGCATCCTGCCATTCTCTTCCGTCACCGCCAGTCCATGTGAGTAGAGCGCCACGTTATCGCCCCAGAGTGTCGTCTGCCGAAATGCGACCAGCGACAGCAACAGGATGGAGAGGACCGTGAGCAACGGCAAGACCGTCTTCCTCAGCGTACTTCCCCGCACCAGGTCATCGACCAGCCAGACGACGAGCAGAAAAAGCCCGGTCAAAGGCAGGTAGGTATAACGATCGGCCATACGTTGCATGCCGATCTGGACCAGACCGATCACCGGAACCAGGGTTCCCAGAAACCAGAACCAGCCCGTGAAAACATAAGGTTTGCGCCGACGCCACCAGAGTGCCAGCCCACACGCCAGCAACAGGAACAGGGATGCAAAACTACCCGCGAGGGGAGAGATCGTGCGGTGAGGATAGAATACGCTCAAACCCGCCGGCCAGAACGTCTTTCCCACGTATTCCGTGTAAGAGGTGGCCGCATTCAGCACGCGATACGGTATCGAATACTGTTCGGAAAACTCCATCGGGTTCGCCTGTGAAAACAAAGCTAACCCGCAGAACAGAACCGTCAGCATCAGGAACGGGATTTTCTCGATGATCAGCCGACGCCAGGGAACAGCAGCGGGTTGTTCCTCGTCTACAGCCGCATCGTGAGCATGCGTGCGGGCATCGGTGCGACGCAAAGGCCAGTAATCCAGCAGCAATAACAGGAAAGGCAGCGTGACCAGGGTCTGCTTGGAGAGCAGACTGCACAGAAACAAAGCGACGGAGGCCAGATAATATTTCTTCTGAGCGGCGGTAACATACATCGCGTAGGCCCAGATGGCGGCGTGACCAAAGCACAGACTCAACACATCCTTGCGTTCTGTCACCCAGGCGACCGATTCCACATGCAGAGGATGTACGGCAAACAGCGCTGCTACGATCGCAGATTTGGTAGTCGCCCCCGTCATCTGCACGAGTGCCGCATACAAGAATAGTGCACTGGCACAATGCAACAGGACGTTCGTCAGATGAAATCCGCCTCCCCCCATCCCGAAAAGCTGGGCATCGATCATGAGTGAGAGAAACGTGAAAGGCATCCAGTTGGAGAGCGCAGCGACGGTGTTGAAACTGAAGGCCCAGGACACGTTCGTGGAATTGACGCCTGAATTGACGAATGCGTTGTTGACAATCCAGGACGGATCATCAATCGTCACGAACCCGAACGAACAGGTTTGCGCGTACACGATGAGAGTCAGTATGCACAGAATCAGGCTGTTTCGCAGATGTGGTCTCATCTGGATTTACGTCCGTCAGTCAGTTTCACGATTTCTCTCCGGTCGTTCGACGATCAGGTTGGCCGGTTCATAACGGACGCCTTCACGATCCCTGCATAGGTTACGTGACATGCCAGTTGAGCAAGGGGGGAAGATGGTAATCCGTAATAGTATATCTGTTCACGACAAAGATAATAGGATTACGAAGATGAGTCCAGCATAAAAAGGGACCCCTTGAAGAGAGAGCCTCTGAAGAGAGAACACTTTCTGAGCATGCCCGCAGAAGGACAGCGGCAGGGATCTCAGTTTGCAGGCGTGCGCGGGCATGAGGCTGTGGGCACACCATTGATTTCGAGTGGCAAGTATCTCACACAATCGGGTGCCACTGTTGGCTTGCCCCAACAGTGCTGAGAGTTGATGTTCAATACTATTGACGCTTTATTTCTACCAGTACGGCTCGAATCGAACATACTGGAGATATAGATGAATCTAAGTAGGCCTGATAATCAAATGAAATGAACGGATCACTTATGATGGTATCGATCAGTAACAACGGGTAGGAGCGGTCCCCCTGTTTTTCACTGTTGGCAAGCCAACAGTGCCACCCCGCCGCAGCGGAGGTGCTGCTTCCTCTGGACTGTCGTTCAGAGACGTTTTATGATGGGTAGAACCGCTCATTCATGAAATGGAGATCAGAGTTATGAAACGCCATCGTTCCCTGCTGCTGTCGGCAGTTTGTCTGCTATGTTTAACGCAATGCCTGTTCGTTGTAAGCCAGGCGATGGCTGCCCCTCCCGAAGAAAGGCAGGCGGTGAGCAGTCAATCGGTTCCGGCGCAATCTGTCAGACAGCAGGCAGCCACTACGGGGCAGCGAAAGGCGAAAGCAACGCCACAGCAGGAAAAACAGATTCGCGCTTTGATTGAGCAACTGGTGTTCGATGAGAGTATCGATTCCAAAGATGAGAAAGCCCGGGAAAAAGAGTGGGATCTCTGCATCGACGCCTTTCAAAAGCTGTCTAAATACAAGGAACTGGCTTTCCCGGCGTTAGTGGAACATCTGGACGACAAACGTCCTTCGATCCCTTTTCGCAATCATTACCTCGGATTTGCAGTAGGCGATGCCTGTTACTGGAATATGGTGTACCAGTTGCAGGACCGACCCAAAGATTATTCTCGATATGGCTATGCCCGCCAGGGCCGGGATGGGAAGTCGCACCCCAAGCCTGTCTGGGAGGGATCACCGTTTGCTGAAGCCGGCGGTCTGAAGAAATGGCTGATTGCCAATCAGGGTCTGTCCTACACGGAGCAGCAGATCAAATGTCTGAAATGGTTGCTTGCGGAAGAGAAAAAGATCGGTGCTGCCGACGCGGAGAGTTACTTCGTGAATATCCTCCCCCTGGAGATTCAGATCCTCAAACGCCGCCAGCAACTGGGCCACGACGTCCAGGCCGAGTTAAAGCGTCTACAACAGATCAAATCCCAAAAGCTGGTTAACCAGATCCCAGCTGAGTTGCTGCCGGGGAAGAAGCAATAGTGATGGGTATTCATTCAAGTTCGATATGCAATAGTTACACACAGTTTAGAGACACTTAGTCATTTCCAATTATCTATTATTCATTAGCTAGTTCTATGTCGTAATGAATTTATTTCACGAACAACAAGCATCGGAAGATTTAATGTCCTCAAGTCTGTTTTTTCAACTGCGTGGCTGCATTGTTCCCAGTTTGCTATTCTGGGGAGTCCTATAGCCTTTGAAAAACTGATAGCAGTCGTTCGAGATAGGCCGAGGCTCATCAACTGAATTAATGATTCAGAACAAGCACCATATTCGATAAAGAGATGTATCGGAGACATGCTTTTCAATAAGTCGTCTCGTCCCATTGATTTCAGGTATGAGTCAAGAATTTCATTGTAGAGTCGCAAGTACTTTACATATTTGTATCTCAAATCTGTTTGAATATTATTCAGGAGGTCTCTAATTGTGCGAGAAATGCGTTTCGAATCATTATTTGGAACTCTTCCATGTTTAATTGCATCAGCAATTAAAGTGGTGAGCGATTCGCTAGTCATCCATTTATGTGAGAGATGCGTGAAGTAAACATAACTTCGTGTCTCAGTCTTAAAAAAGACTTTTTCAAGTGTCTCAAAAATAGATTCAAGACGTCGATATGAGTTGGACTGCAACGGATGAAGTGGTATGAGGGTGTCTAGGTCACTACTACGAAAATGAGCTGCTAATTCTTCGATTCGTTGAGGTAAAACAGAATTATGCTGTCGAAACAAGCTATCAGGTATGGTAGTTGCGTTTCGAGTTTCATTGCAGACTAAGTCGAGTTGCTCGCATACAGAACGGTTGATTTCAGAACAGAATGATGACATGGCCAATTGTTTGTCTTGTAAAGTGAAATCTGAAAAGACTTTTGCATAGGTTTGATCAGCAAGGAGCGTCTCTCCACTTTCTGACGCTCGATTAGAGTCAGTCGCAGCTGCGAGAACTTCATTAGCATGATTTTGAAGTTCACTTTGAAAAGCAGACTTCATTTCGACTAGTCGCTCGCCTTCTAGTGGATTCATTTCCCATTTCTCTGGCGAAATACACCAGACATTTCCACTGTACTCTTGCATTAAACGCCCCGCTCTGCCAGCGAGATTCCAAAAGCCTCCTTTGTCTAATGGACTTCCACGTCCACGAGTTGGACGAAAGACAACTACGTTCTTTGCCGGAAGATTTACACCTTGAAGAAGAGTGCTTGTACAGCAAACATACTGTAGTAAGGATTCACGTAGTAAGTCTTCTACTTCAACACGGATGATTTCAGGCATAGCACCATAGTGAAAAGCGACACCTCGTCGGAGGCAGTTGATCAAAGGATAAGATACATGCACATTGTTTTGCAGAAAATCAATCAGATCGGTAACTCTTTGGGGCAGATTTGGGGTTTCAGGAAGTAACTCAGTAAGTGCCAATGCTGTACTTTCAGCTTGAGTTGGTTCATTGACATAGACTATTGTTGAGTCATTATTTTGAGTCAAGGCGATGGAGAAATTTGCTAACAGCTGAGGTTGCCTCTGACCTTTTTCGATTCGGAATCTGAATGGTAGATCAACTGAATTAAGTTCAACAAAGCTTTCCTCTCGAAGAAGCTTCAAGGCTGCCTGTTGAGGCTTTCCTTTAACTTGTGAGATAAGGATGATATTTTGAGAAACTGGTGAAGTTCGTTCTACGAAAAATTCTCCTTGCTCAGTTCTGCCAAATAGTGTGAGGAGAAATCCTGGATTTGATCGCAAAGGGCTGGCAAATAGAATTCGCGCTTTGGGATGATAGGCGATCGTTCTTTCAATGGCGGATTGCAATACGATACCTCTACCGGTATCACCCATTTCTTGAGCTTCGTCGACGATTAGAAGTGAGATTGGGACATTTTTACCATGAGTAGAAATTAAATTAGTCAACCTTTCTTGAGTGAGAACGTAAACAATTCCAGTTTTTAGAAAGTTGTCAGGAGGGATCTCAGGTACGCATATTACTGGTACCTCAGGTATATCAAAGTTTCTAAGTTGTTCTATCACATCCCGCATAACTTGCCGAATGAGAGCGCGAGTTGGAACGACAAAAACAATAGATCCAGCGGTCTTACGAATATAATGCCGAACAACATCAAGCGATAATAAAAATGATTTCCCGGCAGAGGTAGGTGCTGATACACTAATCGAATTCCATCGTTCAAGTGCGTCAAAGAGTCGTCGTTGAAAATCTGTTAATGTAACTTCTTTCTCGCGAATTTCGATCGTGTTTTCTACGCTCCTTGAAATTTCCTCTAAAGCCAGATGAACGGATTGGATTCCTGAAAGATCAATTGTTTTTTCAAAACGATTTTGTGTGTATTTCCGTGCTGGAAAATTTCCGAGTCTCGCTAAAATAAGTTCAACGGCACTTATGAGAGTCGGTGTTGGTTCAGATGACAGTTCTAAAACTCGGGTGATTACTTCATATGCTATCGTCCTATCTGATGAACTATCACTTAATGATAATATTGAGGCAATTGAAACAAAATATTGTGATTCAATTGAATTTAGCGGTAGTGGTGAGCCTAGAAGAGTTGGAATTTGTTGTTGAATTCCTTTTACCAAAAGCAGTTGAAATGCAGCATCGAATTTAGCTTGCTCTTCGAGGGGTAACATCAGGATCCACCCCCATCACCCATTAAAGCTTTATTGAATTCATCTCGAAAATCTTGAACTTTCATAAATGGTACAAAAAAGAATTCAAAAGCTAGATGCTGTTGACTGGATAGACCTAAAAGTGCTTTGGCTTTCTTTACAAGCTTGTTAGCATGCTTAACGTAGTGCGCCTCAAAATTGTCAATGAATTTTTTGGGGTTACTGTTGTTTAGCTCTTTGTACTTGTACCAGTCATATCCGATAAGACAAGCATGGTGCGTTCGATATGAACCAATCGGATTGGAATTATCGAGGTAGTTTGAAATGCACTGTTTCAAATTATTGTCAGAATGTTTGAAGTGTGCTGTTACTAATGAGAGTTCATGTTCATCTGCATTTGTTGAATAAAACTTATCGATGCTATCAAATGCTGCTACCAATGCATCTCCAAAATTCTTGTATAATTTCGCTTCACCTAAATAAAGATTGAGACGCTCGTTTTTTTCATCCCATGAAGCGTGGATCCCATCACCGCCTTTAACTTCTTCGCCAGGATTCGTCTTCAGAGACATTTTACAAACGATTTGTGGTGCCTTGAGAACTGTTTCCAGCAAGAAATAAAGAAGTATCTCACCTGGTTCTCCAGCTTTATCAAGCTTTCTAAACAAATCTCTCGCTTTACGAAACAACCGAGAATTCTCGGTTGTAGTTAAAGGATTTGTACGTTGGGTAGCAGCGATACAAAAAAGTATGATATGATCCACTAAAGCATGTGCAAGGGCTTTGAATTTGGGGCGTCCATCACCATCGAATTTGACATAATGTAAACGTATCGTTGCATCAAAATCGTCAAACTGATAGTCGTGATCAACATGAGTTATGCAGGCGTCATAAACTGCTTGAACAGCTTCAAGGTAATCCTCAAGTGAGTTGATAGCTGATGGATAGACTGTTGACATTCATCTTTCTCTGCTGCTCACACTGCAACTAACGGACGTTCAATGCCATATGATGTACATTTACTGGGATGGCAACATTCTTCTATCTAACATGATTAATTACAACCCTTGTATAAATCTGCTTTTCTGAATTATACAAATTTGCATCGCGAATTATTTATCAATCTGTGAATAGATCAATCAACAATGCTCGTCAACGGCCCCACCGCCGCGGTTGTACTATGTCCCAGCGGGTATTTCTCCAGTAGTTTCTGGATGTCGGTCAGGGTGATGTTGTTGAGGAGTTTCAGGTCGTCGGCGACGGAAAAGTATTCGCCGCGGTAGACCCAGTTGCCGCCGAGGGATGACAGGCGGCCCATCGGGCGTTCGCTTCTTAGTACCAGGCGGGATGCAATTTTGTTGCGGGCGCGGTCCAGTTCTTCCTGGGTGATGCCGTTCTCGTTCACGTCGTCGAAGATCTGCTGGATCAGCTTGCGGTTGTCCTCGGTCAGCTCGGGGTCGCAGCAGAGGTAGGTCAGCCAGGTGCCGCTGCCATCGTATTCGTTGAAGCCGATCTCGGCGGATTCGGCCAGTCCCGTGTCAACCAGCTTCCAGTACAGGCGGCTGTTGGAATCGTCGCCGATGACCACCGACAATACTTCTGCCGGCAGCCGCAGCATGTCCTGCGCTGCGGGAGCGGGACCCAGTTGCATGATGTGCTGCTGCTGGATGGCTTTCTCGATGATTGTCTGCGTGCCTGTGCCGGGCTGTGCTTCGTCGATCGGACGGTCGCTTTTGCCTGCCGGCCAGTGGTCACACAGTTTGTGAGCCAGTTGCAGGATCTGTTCCCAGTCGGCGTTGCCGGCGATCGCCAGTGTCAGGTTGCCTGCCATGTACTGCTTCGCATGATATTCGCGCATCTGTTCGGCGGTGAGATCGGTAATCGACTGCACCGAACCCAGGATGCTGCGTCCCAGCGGATGCCCTTTGAAGTGGGCCTGCATCACTTTTTCATACGCAGTGAAACTGTGCAGATCGTCGTACATGCCGATCTCTTCCAGGATCACCTTCTTCTCCATGTCGAAATCTTCCTGGCGCAGCGTGGGATAGATCAGTGTGGAGAGCAGCTCCATCGCGGTTTCCACGTATTCGGGCAAAAAGGAGCCGTAGAACAGTGTGATCTCTTCGCTGGTGGAGGCGTTGTAGTTGGCACCGATCTCATCGAAGATGCGGTTCACATCGTCGGCGGAGTATTTTTCGTTCCCCTTGAACGCCATGTGTTCGAGGAAATGACTCACGCCGGAGACCGCGTCGGTTTCATCGCGGGAACCGGTGCGGACGAAGTAACCGATGGCGAGGCTGTGTGCGTTGGGATTCAGCTCGGCGATGATCTGCAGGCCGTTGTCTAATTGTGCTTTATGAAATATCACTGGGAACCTCTAATGGTTGGGGGCCGATCGTTAAGACGGTGAAATTCGCTGCGGGATGCGCGTGGATGTAGTTCAACACGCGGTCGGTGGTCAGCTGCTGAATTTCGTCGTTGATCTGGTCGAGTGTGGTGATGCGTTTGAGATAGAACCAGTCACGGGCAATCGAACCGGCGCGGGACGACGTCGATTCCTGTGACATGATCAGCGAACTTTTGGCGCGGGCCTTACAGCGTTCGAGTTCGGATTCGTCAATGCCGTCACCCAGGCGGGTGAGTTCATGCAGGGTGACATCGAGGGTTTCCTGGGCGCGTTCCGAAGTGGTGCCTGCATAACAGAGCACCCGCCCCAGTCCCGGCATGCCGGAAAGCGACGCGGAAACCGTGTAGCACAGCCCGCGTTTCTCGCGGACTTCGGTAAACAGTCGGGCGCTCATGCCCCCGCTGAGGATGCCGACGGCAGCCCAGGCGGCGTAATATTCGGGATGGCCGTACGGGACGGCGTCGTAGGCGATGCCCAGGTGCGTCTGCGTGGTATCCTGTTCGGTGAAGAACCGATTCTCGTCAGCAAAGACCATGGCAGGTTCTTCGCTGATGCTGCTGGTCTTCCAGTCGCCGAACAGTTCTTCGATGACTTGCTTGACCTGTTCGAAGTCGACATTGCCGGCGACGCCGATGATGGTTTCGTTGGGATGGAAGCAGGCGTCATACAGCGCGCGGACATCATCGATGGTGATGAACTCCAGGTGTTCCAGTTCCCCGTCGTTGGGCAGTCCCCAGGGAGCGGGAAAGGCGTGCCGCTTGAGTTCGACGAGTGCTTTCTGCCGGGCATCGTCTTCCACGGACAGCAGCGCCTGCGCGATTCCGGCGCGGGCGGCATCGAACTGGTTGACTGGCAGATGCGGGTTCTTGAGGATCTCGCCGTAGATCTTGAGGGTTTCTGCCAGGTTGCCGGCGAGCGTCGCCCCGCTGAAGGTGATGTGGCCGCTGGTGATGCCTTCGTGTCGCTGCACGCCCAGATCGTCAAGAGCACACGAGAGCTGCTGGCTGTCAAAAGGGCCGGCCCCGCGGGTGATCAGTTCGGAGAGAATGCTGGCGGTGCCACGCCTGTTGGGGGGATCGTAAATACTGCCGCTGGGGACCAGAATGGAGAACGCCGCCGACTGGACATCGTCCATGGTTTCAGCGACCAGCGTCAGTCCGTTTGAAAACTGATGGGTTTGAATCAGTTGTTTGCCCATACGGGTTGCAACCTTCCTGATTGGATGAAGACGAAAGTGATTAGATGAGCAGACGGAGCATCGCCGGTCGTCTCGAGTGAGAAAGGCCGACGGTCGCCGCACTGCGGTCAGATGTTTCCTTAAAATACTTGGGCGATCTTAGCGATTTGGCTGCTGAATTCCTAGTGTCTTCTCGGACCTGAAACGGCAGGTTGACGCAATTGATCTCCGTCGTTTGCCGGTGTCTGGATTGGGTTTATCAACGGAGGGCAAGCGACTGCTTTCTGCACTGTTGGACAAGCCAACAGTGGCACCCGGTGGGCTGAATAGCGTGGTTTTCGCGATCTTCTGGCCTGGGGAGAAATACCAGAAAAAAGCGTCAGGCGCTGGACGCATAGGGGGGCGTTGATGTTAAGATGGAAAGCGAGATGGTTCTGGTGACGTTCCCGGTACCTCTCAAGAAACCTGCCTGTTGAGTCATCCCGGATAAAGGAATCACCTGGTGCGAACGCATAACAACACGAGAACAACGAATCGAATCACCCGTAGAAACTTTCTGGGAACCAGTCTCGCCGGAGTCGCAGGTACAGGAATGCTGGCCATGATTTCCAATTCGATCCAGGCCGCAGAAAATAAAGCAGCGCCGAAACATTTACGAATCGAACGCATCGAGCGCACTACGGTGAAAGTTCCCTTTCGGGAAGTGCCCGCCCGGAACATGGCACGCGAATTACCACACTGGCAGTATACCGAAATTGTCGAAGTGCAGTTGAAATCAGGGCATGTCGGCTTCGGTGAGACACTGCTGTATTACACCTGGAACGCGACTTCCGACGAAGCCGTGCAGCGGGCGCAGGGGAAGAATGCCGCTACGTTGATGTGGGATGACGACCTCGGGGCCGGGCTGCAGATGGCGCTGTTTGATGCGGTCGCGAAAGCAGCCGAGGTTCCCGTGCATGCCTTGCTGGGTGAAAAGATTTACGAGCAGACTCCCCTCTCCTGGTGGAATATCGACACGTCTGTAGCCGATATGGCGCTGGAATGTGCCGAGGCTTACAAACAGGGCTATATGTCGTACAAAACCAAGGGCCGTCCGTGGTTCGATGTCTGGGCCCAGGTCGAAGAAGCGAGCAAGGTGGTGCCGCAGAACTTTAAAATCGACATGGACTTTAACGATACGCTGCTCGATGCAGAGCGTGCCCTGCCGATTTTGAAAGACCTGGCGCAGTACCCGCAGGTCGATATTTTTGAATCGCCGATCTTTCAGGACGACATCGCCGGAAACAAAAAGCTGATGGCGGCGACCGATGTGAACATCGCCATGCATTACGGGACTCCCGAGCCCCTGATAGCGATTCGCGAAAACATCTGCGATGGATTCGTGATCGGACACGGTGCCAGTGCGCTGATGGCATCGGGCGCAGTCGCGGCGATGGCGGACAAGCCGTTCTGGTTGCAGCTGGTTGGGACGGGAATTACCGCTGCCTTCTCGCTGCACTTTGGCGCGGTATTGAGTCATGCGACCTGGCCGGCGGTGAATTGTCACCAGCTTTATAAACACAATCTGTTAACGGAACCGATCGTCGTGAAAGACGGATTTGCCCAAATTCCGGACAAGCCAGGGCTGGGATATGAGCTGGATCGTGATCTGATTGAAACACTCCGCGTCAAAAAACCGGCCTCCCGCCCGGAACCGCCGCGATTGATTGAAACCACATGGAAAGACGGACGGAAGATGTATTTCGGCAATACGGGTGAAGTAAATTTCGTGCTCAACCCGGCCCGCGATGGCAATGTGCCCTTCTTCGAACGCGGCGTTGACACACGTCTGGTGCCCAATGATGGTTCTAAAGAATGGAAAGAGCTGTACCAGAAAGCGAACCAAGGGCCGTTTTTGGTCAAAGGGTGATACACAGCGGGATGTGAGCCAGCGCTTCTGGATTCGACTACTACATAGCAAAGTTGCAAAACCGGGGCTAACGCCCTTCGGCTAATTAGTGATTACGGATCGGAAGTCACAAAATACAGATCAGCCGCACCGCGTTAGCCGCGGATTAAATCCGAATGGGGTAAGGAAGCGGTATCCAGGATCACATTCATAACCACGAATGGTTGTAGAGCCTCTCGTCCTCTGCTTACAGAGAAGAGGCTTCCACGTAATGGCTGGGTTTATACAGGGTCCGCGTGAGGCGGAAACCGATCGAGCGGTAGAGGTTGATGGCCGGCTCGTTGTCGGCGGTGACTTCGAGGTAAGCACGTTTGACTTTGGCGGCGCGGAAGCCGATCAGGCATTTCGTCACCAGTGCCCTGCCCAGTCCTAAGCCACGGTGTTCGGGAGTGATGCCGACGTTCTGAATCGCACCCATGATGCGGCTGGGAACGATGGCCTGAATCGTGCCGCAATCGACGGCGTCTTCTTTGCCGGTTCCATCCCAGGTAATCAACCAGGTACCCGTCGGCAGGAAGTTGCGTTGACGCGAGATATCCTGCATCAGTTTGCGGCAGCCTTCATAATCGCCCAGGCAGGGAAACACGCGGGCATCAAGCTCAGAGCGGAAGCTGTGGTACTTGGCGACAGCGTGGCGGTCGACGGTAGTCAGTTCCCAGGGACACCAGCGATAGCCTTCGGGAAGCGTGGTGTCTTCCAGTCGCGCGTGGGCCAACTCGATTTCCATTCGAAATCTACGAAAGTATGTTTCGGTAAAGTCCATGAGTGTCTCGCAGAATACGAGGAGCCGAACAGAAAAAGAGCAGTTCATTTTCAATACTTAATTTTACCATTCTCTATACTACTGTCAATCTGGGGACGCTGATTGACGACGAAAGCTGCTATTTTCTTCTCAGAATACGTGTATCGTGTCTGATGTGACTGATTGATCCGGTATGCCTGATCTGCCCAAATTGCGGATTACCGCTGATTCCCGGGGAAAACTCTCGAATTGCTTTTAAATCGCCCTGTTTTTGCTCAAGTTGGCTGTAAATTGCGGGGGCAGTGTTTGTGGCCGATCTCAAATTGACAGCAAGTCCCTTAGTTGAAAAAACATCTGAAACTCCTAGAATGATTCATAAGAGCTTGAGTACATGTTTCCCGGTGAACATGGTTTTTCCCCGCCACTATTCCTTCCCTGTTTGGAGTGAGTCTCACAGTGACCGACAACAGTAACCTTGACGAATTGGTAAAACAGAACCAGGAAGCACTCGACGCTCATACCAGAGAGCACGTCCAGTGGCATTTCAACCCGGAAACCGGTTCACCTTACTGGCTGGAAAAAGCCAAATCGTTCGACTTCAATCCGCTGACCGATGTCAACTGCTTCGAAGATCTGAACAAGTTCCCGCTGTTCGAAGATGACGAGTTGCGCGGCGGTCCCCTGGATCGCTGGATTCCCAAAGCGCTGCTCGGAAAACCGACCTACGTTTTCGAGACCGGCGGGACAACAGGCATTCCCAAGTCGCGCGTCGTGATTGACGACTTCCGCATCGACTACGAAAACTTCAGCGATACCCTGCCCGATGAATCGTTTCCCAAAGGCGCCAACTGGCTGATGCTGGGCCCTTCAGGTCCGCGACGTCTGCGTCTGGCTGTGGAGCACATGGCACAGTATCGCGGCGGGATTTCCTTCTGCGTCGACCTGGACCCCCGCTGGGTGGTCAAGCTGATCAAAAAGGGGAAGATCGATGAAGTCAAAGAGTACAGTGCCCACGTCATCGATCAGGCGATGGCGATTTTAGGCGCCGGTCATAAGATCAAGTGCATGTTTACCACACCCAAACTGCTCGAAGCACTGGCCATGCGGCTGATGGATGAAGGTTCGAGCATCGAAGAAGCCGGCATTACCGGTATCTTTTGTGGCGGAACCGAATTCACACAGCAGTGGTATCGCTTCGCCCGTGAAGAACTGCTGGGTGAGAACGTTTACATCACGCCGACCTACGGAAATACACTGATGGGCCTGGCCTGTGGTAAGCCATTCGATCCAGCCGACGATTACAAAATTACCTACTATGCACCACAGCCTCGTGCGGCGATTCGCGTCGTCGATTTCGATGACCATACCAAGGTTGTGCCTTATGGCGAAACCGGGCGCGTCAAGCTGTTTACCATGACCAAAGAGCTGTTTATTCCCGGCTTCCTCGAACGGGATGAAGGCGAACGCGAAAAGCCTCACGTCAAATATCCCTGGGATGGTGTGAGTGGCGTGCGTCCGTTCCACAAAATTGCCTCATCGACAACGGTGGGCGTTTATTAAACCAATTGTGCTCAGCGAAATTGTCTGTCGGCATGGTTTTCTGACGTTCGATTCGTATGTGCTTTGCTGATAAGTCTGATCTCTCTGCCTGGATGCGGCATCATTTGATTGATTCGCATTATCAATAAAAAGGAAAACTGCCGTGTTGGAAATACCTGTAATTCGCTGGGGAAAACCTTACGAAAGTTTCGATCAACAGGAAGTCGTTCATTTTGAAACAGGCGAACCGTTAGCCAAAGTACATCAGGCCAATGCGGGCCTGGTGAAAATGGACATGCGGAAAGCACAGCGGGCCCGTGATCTGCTGCGGGAAATCCCGATTTCCAAACTGCTGGAGATCTGCAAAAAAGCTGCCGACCTCTACATGACGGCGGAACTGCCGCTGGGCAACGGTACTCAGACTCCCGAGGAATTCTGCCGGATTCAGTCCGCCAGCACCGGGATGCCCGAGTGGATGTGTGCCGGCAACATGAAAAAGGTCGCGTTCGTACTGGAACACATGGATGAGATCCTGGATTCTCTGACGCGCGGCCTGCCCCTCGATATTCTCACACGGGGTTACGGCAAAGAAGAACGGGGCGTGATGATGAGCTACCAGGCCAATTCGCCGGTGCTCGGTCTGGTATTGCCTTCGAATTCGCCGGGCGTACATACCCTCTGGATGCCGATCCTGCCGATGCAGATTGGCCTGGTGTTGAAGCCTGGTTCGTCGGAACCATGGACACCCTATCGGATGACCGAAGCCTTCTGTCAGGCAGGCATTCCCCGTGAATGTATTTCGGTGTACCCTGGTCCGCACGATGTGGGTTCGACGGTGACCGAACTCTGTCAGCGAGTCATGCTGTTCGGTGGCCAGCAGACGATTGACAAATACAAAGGTAATCCCAACGTGCAGGCACACGGGCCCGGCTTCAGTAAGATTCTGCTGGGTGATGATGTCGTGGATCGCTGGGAGGATTATCTCGACCTGATGGTCGACAGTATTTACCAGAACGGCGGCCGGAGTTGTATCAACGCGTCCGGCGTCTGGGCCTCGCGTCACACCGAAGCCATCGCTGATGCGATTGCCAAACGGATTGGACCTGTGGGACCGACTTCGATGACCGATCCCGAAGCACCGCTGGCTGCGTTCACCATGACTGGTGCTGCCAAAGCGATGCACACGCAGATTGAAGAAGGGCTGAAAGAGCCGGGGGTCACGGAAGTCACGGCGTAATATCGAGACGGCGATCGCCTGATTGAAATGGAACGCTGTGATTACCTGCGGCCCACGATCGTACATTGTGCCAGCACTGACCTTGCCCTGGCGAATACCGAGTACATGTTTCCGATGGCGTCTGTCGTGCAATGCGAGCAGAAAGACATGCTGAAGAAAATCGGCCCGACGCTGGTCTGCACCGCGATTACCGAAGATCCGCAGTGGTCTCAACAACTGCTGGATGCGACCAATATTGATCGTCTGAATATCGGCGCGGTCAAAACAAATGCCTTGAACTGGCTGCAGCCTCACGAAGGAAATATCGTCGAGTTTCTGTACCGGGCCCGGGCATTCCAGAACGAATCGCCGGCGGCTCACTGAGTCGTTCTGTTTCCGACGGTTGCGGAATCAGGCGGATTGCTCAACCGGGTCACTCGCTAGATTACGAACCTGACTGGCCAGTCCCTCCGGGGACTCGGTCAGCAGCCAGTCGATGATTCGCCAGTCTGACCAGCGAGGATCTGGATCACTGGATGGTCCGCCGATAAATCCCAGGTGCCCCCCATGCTCTGTCAGGTACAGGGTGACTTTGTCGTGGTGTTCCAGTTGGTCAATGACTTCCTGATATGTGAAGGCGGGGACGAGCGGATCATCCTGTGATGAAATGATCAGCGTCGGTACATTGATATGCGAGAGGACTTCCGTCGGACTGCAACGCGAGTAGTAATCTTCTGCCGATTCAAAACCAGCCATGGGAGCTGTGAATTGATTATCAAACTCCAGCAGGGTTTTGGGATAATTGGCCCCGGAAATTTTATGGGTGTGGTTTTTGTACTGGTATGACTTGCGGACGTGTTTGATCAGATTCGTGACGAAGTGTCGCTGATAACGGCCAAATAATGGTTTTCCAAACACCCTGACGCTTTCAGACAGCTGCATCGGGGGATTGAGAACGATGGCCCGGTCGACCAGGTCAGACGTTTCCGAGGTACGTCCCAGGTAGTTGAGGGTGATCGTGCCGCCCAGTGAGAACCCCGCAATCCCGATGGGGGAACGCGGGCACATCTGTTCGATCCGTTCCAGTGCAATCTGCAGATCCAGAAAACTGCCTGCATGGTAGGGAGACTTGGCCAGACCGGTGCCTGCTCCACAGCCACGCAGGTCCATGCGAAAAACCCGTACTCCCCTGGCATTCAACTTGTGTGCCAGGCGGATCATGTAGGAACTGCGGTGACAGCCCGAAAGTCCGTGCAACAGTATCACTACCCGGTCACCAGGTTGCCAGTTGCCTGGACAGTCATCGTGCAGAATCAGCAGGTCGTTATCAGGCAGTCGACAGCTGTGCTGCTCGGCCTGATAGGGTGATTTCACGCGCGAATGAAACTGCCCGACAATCGTCTGCAGATGCCGGTTTCGATAGAGTCGATGCGGAACAAACGGCGGAAAAACCAAATCACTCTTCATTAAAGTTCAATCCTGTCGAACGTTCTCGCGGCTGATCAGACGAACGCAGCTGTGGTAGGCTTAATTGTCAAATCAGAAACATGAGCACGTGGAGGTAGCTGACAAATCATATTCACTGCAGCGGCAACATCTTCCGGCTGTAAAATTTTCGCACGATGTTCCTTGCTGACGGGAACCGGACGCTCGTCCAGGATAGGGGTTTCTACTTCCCCGGGATAAATCGTTGAAATTCGGACTCCCCGATCTTTCTCTTCCTGAGCAACAGTGGTTCCCAGCGCGGCCATCGCAAACTTCGAGGCATTATAGGCAACTCCGCCCAGCAGGCCAGCCCGAATTCCAGATACGGAACAGATGTTTACAATCAGCCCGTCCTGACGATCCCGCATTTGGGGCAGTACCGCCTGCATACAGTTGAATGCGCCCGTGGCGTTTACGGTCATCAGCTTGTCCCAGTCTTCTCCGGAAACCACTTCCATGGAGCGGTCACGACAGTTAATGCCTGCGCAGTGCACGAGGATATCAATTTGTCCCAGCTTCTCGTTTGCCCAGTCAAAAAAGGCGGAGACACTTTCGCGATCTGCGACATCAATGGTATGGAAACCGATTTTTCCTTCGGCCTGAGCGGAAACAGCTTCGAGTGGTGCCTGCCGCCTGCCACCGACAACCACATTGGCGCCGGCCTGTGCCAGACTCAGAGCACAGGCTTCTCCAATTCCAGTACCTCCACCGGTCACAACAATATTTTTGTTTTCTAATCCAGGCATGTTTGCAGTTCTCTATCTGATGTCTATGGAAAGAAGGTGCCATGTTGCGAATAGTTTTCGCTTCTCATTCAACCAATATTACGGAATCAGAGGGGAAAATGAAATGATGCATGAAGGGAAACGAGCATGAAATCAGACTTCTTCGGCTGCGGGCGTCTTAGAAATGCGTCGGGGCGGCGCGAAGAAAAATGAGAGCAGAACAATCAGACCAAACAGAGAATAGCAGACTGTGAAGACCCAGGGTTCGACAGTCCCCGCATCAATAAACAGCACTTCATGGACCCAGTTCGCGATGAAATCGCCCTGGTAACTGGCTTCTCCGGCCTGTGTTCGTAACCACTTTTCCAGCGTAGTCAGCGGGCAGACAATACCTGCCACTGATTCAAATACAACGAATAGGATTGAAACCAGATGGATAATACGGAATTTGAAATTGCGGACCCAGCCCCACCCGGCAAACGCACCGATGGTAATCATGATCTGTCCCAGCAGCACAAACATGACGAAGGAGAAATGGAGTATCACCGTGAAATCAGCTGTGAGTCGATAGAGAAACTGAGTATCGTGGAAATCCATGTGCGCACCTGTTACGGGCCAAAATCTAATTATGTTTCTCAAAGAAGTTTCGTCCTGTCACAATGAGAGAGACTCGGGATCACGGAAATATTCCCGGGAACATCAGGAAATTTATAATAAAATTATCTGATGTATAGCTGTTTAATAGGGAAAACTATCGGAAACAGGTTCCCCACGTTTTGGGGTAAGAGGCGATAAAGAACAAGTTATCGGGAAGCGCGGGTTTGTGCATACGCTGCTGATTTGTTATTCGATATACTGAAGACTGGCAAAACTGAGCGATTCAGTCAGTAATATAATTTAAGGAAATAGCGATGTCATCGACCAGGCATCAACAACTGGATGAAGATGAGCAAACCCCGCCAACTGTCGCGGAGGTGCCAGCGCGTACCGGCAATCGGTCTGCTTTACAACTGATGCGTAAAGTTCGCCGGGGGCGGTTACGTCTGCCGATCACATTGAGTGTCGTACTGATGGTGCTGAATGTTGCTCTGATGGTGTTCTGGATCATCCTGGCAGCCCAGATTTACTGGTGGACGGCCCTGACCATTGGTACGGTTGTGTTTGTTCTGATTCTGGTCGGACTTTCACTGTACCTGGTACTGACGATCAAGGAGGTGCGGCTCAGTCAGCGGCAGTCTGATTTTATTGACAGTGTCACGCACGAGTTGAAAACGCCGATCGCAACACTCCGTTTGTACCTGGAGACGCTGCAGATGCGCTCATTAGCGGAAGAGCAGCGCAGCGAATTTTACTCGACGATGAAAACAGAACTCGAACGCCTCGATCACCTGATTTCCCAGCTGCTGGAGGTCAAACGCCTGGATGCGCTGGGCATGGAGAGTGACCCTGAAGATATCCTGCTGGAGCCGCTGATTCGACATTGCGCGCGTGTGGAATGTAATCGGCGGCAGTTTGAAGTGGAACAGATCTTTGAGTTTGATATCGAGCCGGCAGTGATCCATACCCGACGGATTTTACTGGAAATGATCTTTCGCAACGTGATTGACAATGCCATTAAGTATGGAGCCAGCGAACCGCAGATCCTGGTTCAGGTTCGTGTGAGTAAAGGGGGACGCGTTATTACGCGCGTGATGGATAACGGTGAAGGCGTCGATCCTGAAATCCGAAAGGACATTTTTAAGATTTTCTATCGCGGAGAAAGTGAACTGGAACGACGGAAAACGGGAACCGGACTGGGGCTGTACATTGTACGGACCCTGGTGCATCTGCTGGGAGGAAAAGTCACGGTGCACGATCGACTGGATCAGCCCGGCAGCGTGTTTGCCATCGATTTGCCAGGGAGAGCTGAAACATGAAGTTACTGGTTGTTGAGGATGAAAAAGCCCTCGCGCAGGGATTGAAATTCAACTTTGAACAGGAAGGGTATACCGTCCTGACTGCAGAGGATGGCCCGACCGCGCTGAACTACTTTCAGGAGTGTTACGAGTCCGACAAAGAGAGTGTCGACCTGGTGGTACTGGACCTGATGTTGCCCGGGATGAGTGGCTATGAGATAGCAAAAGAGATTCGCCGTATCGATGAAGTCGTGCCGATCCTGGTTCTCAGCGCCCGCGAACTGAGCGAAGACAAAGCATACGCGTTTGATTGCGGTACGGATCAGTATATGACCAAACCGTTCGCCCTGCCTGAACTGCTCAGTCGCGTCAAAAATCTACTCAAACGCAAAAGTCTGGTGAAACCGGCACTGTCGCAAAGCAGGAAGCTCCCCGCGCTTTACGAATTCGGAAACGTCATCGTCGACTTTGAATCATTCGAGATCGAAGTCGACGGAGAACGCAAAAGTCTGACCAACCTGGAACTGAGGTTGCTCAAATATTTCATCGAGCATGAAGGCATGGTACTGACCCGCAGCCAGATTCTGGAAGATGTCTGGGGGGAACAGTCTGCCTTTGTGACAACCCGCACCATCGACAATTTTGTCCTGCGACTTCGTAAGCTGGTCGAGGCCAATCCAGCTGAACCTGTGCACATTGTCTCTGTGCGTGGTGCCGGCTATCGATTCATGCCTGAGGACGTCGTTGACTGATTTTTGTGGACAGGTGTTGCGGTTTCTGCACTGTTTTTTGCCAGAATGCCTTGAAAATCCATATTTTTTGTCACTTTGACACAACTTTGACAATTATATGACGCTTACAAGACACCGGATTCCGACCTCTTGGATAGAATTCCGCAGAAGTGAGGAGATCGGTGAACCCTGATTTCCTGCAAGTGTTAACTATCAGGCACCTGTTAATGTAGATGAGGGCAATCATGTCGAGCGTCATTCTGGATCAACCTGCTGAAGAACAAACAGCTGCGGTAACCCAACCTAAGAAATCAAAAAAACGCGAAGAGCGAGAACAGATCCTCGCCAAATTTCATAAAGAGAATTTGCACTGGGGCAATGTTGACTGGGTCGTCCTGATCTGGATGGCTGGAATTCACATTGGCGCGGTTGCGGCTCTCTTTTTTATCTCGTGGCAGGCAATTGTGACCTGTCTGGTGCTGCACTGGGCAACCGCCAGTATCGGGATCTGTCTGGGATACCATCGCTATCTCTCGCATAAATCATTTAAGCTCAGAGCTCCTGCGGAATTCTTTGTTCTGCTGTGTGGAGTTCTCTCCGGTGAAGGTTCACCCTTAACCTGGGCAGCAACACATCGATTGCATCATCAGAAGTCAGACAAGCACGGCGATCCCCACTCTCCTTTTGAAGGAAACTGGTGGTCTCACCTGTTGTGGCTGTTCGTCTATCGGGATCAAGAACTCAACGATAAATTCGCCGATCACTATATCCCCGACTTTAAAAATCGCCCGATGATTCAGTTCTTCGAAAAAACCTACCCACTGTGGCTGATTGGTTCCGGCTTTGCCATGTATGGAATTGGTTACGCCATGGGCGGAAACTTTATGGGCTGGTCGATGCTGCTCTGGGGGTTGTGTGCCCGGATGGCCTTTGTTTACAACTCCACCTGGTTTGTAAACTCTGCGACTCACCTGTGGGGCTATCGTAACTACGAAACCACAGATCAGTCTAAGAACCTGTGGTGGGTTGCCATCGTCGCTTACGGCGAAGGCTGGCATAACAACCATCATGCACATCCTTCTGTAGCTCCCGCGGGGCACCGGAAATGGGAAATCGATATTACCTGGTGGTCAATCAAAGCCTTAAGAGCCATCGGTATGGCCTACGACGTCAACGATCGGATTCCTGAGAAGAATGCAGAACCGGAAATTGATCCGGAACCGGGCAAAAACGGAATCGTGGTTGCCAAATAAACGAGACAGATTAAAAAAAATGAAAGCCCTGACTGGTGAGAACCCGTCAGGGCTTTTTTGTTTAGACTGTATCCAGCTTTACTGTAGCGTCTCCAGCTCGCCTCTTGTCTTTTACTGTTAACTCAGCGATGGGTGACACCGAATGCAATTCGGTGTTGTCGCAGACAACAAGAGGTGGCAGTGTGGAAGCAGTCGGGTGAGAATGTGCGCCTCATGCTATCTGGTGATAAACATTTGACGCTTTATTCTGAAGTGAACGAGCCAACTGGGACCTCCTGCTCGTTTCGCTCAGCCCGAATTTCATTCGGGCTTACGCATTTCTCTCATACGTGTCATTTCGTGATTTTCGTGGTAGTACAATCTCTGCCAGATCACATTCCCGTGTGGCGCTCTCGAGGGAGTTTCTGTAGGGACCGGATACACGGGTGACACTCGTGTAAACTTTGATGCGAGGCCATTGATTCAAGCTGAAACAGGCAGGTTGAAGTACGTTTTTTGATTACGAAATCTGTTCCAGAAACCCGGGGCGTAAGACGTTTTCACACCACTGGGAAGCCAGTAGCAGGTCATCGAATTTGTCGGGATGTCCTGTGATCTGGATACCCACAGGCAGCCCCCCTGCCGTCACAGCAGCAGGGATGGTGAGCGTCGGAAAGCCGGTCAGACTCCAGGGAGCATTCATGCCGGGGTTCCCCGTAGTGGTCAAATCAGGGGCCGGCCCGAAGGTGGCTGGCGAAATCAAAATTTCAGCACGCGCAAAACACCTCCGCGTAATCTGGCCGATCAGGCTCTGGTAGTCCAGGCATGCCTGGTAGCGTTTAGAAGAGACCTCCCTGCCCGCTTCGAGGACCTGGCTGATCGCAGGGCCATAATATTCCCGATTCTGGTCATAATCATCTCCCAGTTGATGCAGCATTTCATACTGCATCAGGCTCAGATGCTCGTCCAGAATCGATTCAAATTCGGTGGGCAGCCGAGAATCTTTAATGGGGGCGCCGGCTGCAGCGAGTTTTTCTCGGACCACTGTGAGTGCCTGTTGCATGTCTGGCTCCGCGCGCGTTATGAAGAAGTCGGACAGCCAGCCGATACGGGGCGCTGCAGTCACGGGTTCGATCAACAGGGGGAGATAGGTGGCCTGGTCAGTCATACCATCCAGCATAATCACCAGGTCTGCGACGGTATGTGCGAGCGGTCCTACATGATCCAGATGGTCGGAAAGCAGAATCACCCCCTGCCGATCGACCATGCCAAAGGTTGGTTTCAAACCAGCGACACCACAGAAAGCCGCCGGACGAATGATCGAGCCACCTGTTTGCGTTCCCACTGCTGCCAGGCACATCCCGGCTGCGACTGCCGCCGCGGACCCACTGGAAGAGCCTCCCGGTGTGTGCTCCTGGTTCCAGGGATTTCGCGTGGGAGGAGGATCAAAGCTCGCCAGTTGGGTAGTAACCGTTTTGCCGGGAAAGATTGCTCCTTCCATCCTCAGGTTTTCCACAAGCGTGGCATCGTTGGTGGCGGGAGGCTTGTCTCGGCCCAAAAAACCGGCCTGTGTGGGCATGCCTTTGACATCGATGATGTCTTTGATGCCTACCGGAATCCCGTGTAAAGGCCCGCGCCAGCGTCCCCGCTGCAGTTCCTGGTCCAGTAAGTCCGCACGCTGAAAAGCGGCCTCACGATCGAGGTGTGCCCAGGCATGAATGGCAGGTTCTTTTTCCTCAATATTCTGAAAGCATTCTGTCAGGAGTTCGCGGCAGGAGAGTTCGCCGGCTTTAAGCGCCTGTTGTGCGTCGGCAATGGTTCGGGGAGGTGTCTGGTACAGATTCATAATTCGTTTCTGATGCGTAGGAGTGGATTATCGCAGTATTTTAAGATTTTCGGCGATTCAGTGCGGGAAATCAAATGGCAGTGGGTTGACGATCGGGAATTTAGCTCCATAATGCATGGTTCAGGCGTTGAATCGCTATCAATCAGGGGGCGAAAAGCTGTCTCCGAGTATGGTGGGGTAGTCATTGACCGGGTCAGATCTTAACCGAAGCAGCCCACATTGGTTTATTCCAGGTGTACGAGGAGGCAGCTTTTCGCCCCTTTTTATTAGACGGTATCCAGTTTATCCGTAGCGTCTCCAGGGGCATTTGGACCGAGTATGTTAGATTACGAACGCTATGATTCAATGTGATATACTCTGGCAGCTCCTCATTCACGTTACGATCGCAAATTGATTACCACCTCTCACTGGATAAACGGATCAGAGTCACTTATTGTAAGTGACTGAGCAGCAGGTTGCTCTTCGTTTCCCCGTTTCTTTGTCTCTTTCTGATTTCGATGTCTGATAACAGGTATGTCCAGTAAATCGATGCAGTATACAGTGTTGGCCCGTCGCTTCCGGCCTCAGAATTTCTCGGAAGTCGTAGGACAGGGAATGGTTGCCCAGGCGCTGCAGAATGCCATTCGCGGTGACCGCGTGGCACACGCCTATTTGTTTACCGGCGCGCGGGGTGTGGGTAAAACTTCGATGGCCCGCATTCTGGCGAAAGCGTTGAATTGCCCTCATACACAGGATGGGATTCCGTGTGGCGAGTGTGAGGTCTGTCAGAATATTGCTGTCGGCAGTGATGTGGATGTATTGGAAATCGATGGTGCTTCCAATCGTGGGATTGATGATATCCGTTCGTTGCGGGCGAATGTGAATGTGCGTTCGATGCGATCGAAATATAAGATCTATATCATCGACGAAGTTCACATGTTGACCAAGGAAGCGTTCAATGCCTTGCTGAAAACGCTGGAAGAACCGCCTCCGAATGTGAAGTTCATCTTCTGTACGACCGAGCCGAATAAGCTGCCCGATACGATTCTTTCCCGTTGTCAGCGTTTCGATTTCGGGTACATCGAAGAAAACAGCATCTGTGATCGTCTCAAGCAGATTGCCGAAGCCGAACAGGTCAGTGTGGCTGATGACGCCATTCAACTCGTCGCCCGCCGCGCGGGTGGATCGATGCGGGACAGCCAGTCTATTTTTGATCAACTGCTGTCTTTCGGCGAATCGCATCTGACGGCAGAAAGTGTGCACCGAATTCTGGGGACGGCCAGTGATGAACGGCTGATTGAACTTATCGACGCTTTGATTGAACAAAAGCGGGATGTGGCACTGACGCACTTTGATGCCGCTTTGAATGCCGGTGTGCAGTTGAACGAGTTTGTCGATCAGTTGCTGAATTATCTGCGTGATTTATCTGTCGTAGCAACAGGAGCGTCGCAGGTCACCTTGCTCTCGATCTCGGAGATGAATCGAGCCAGTCTGCAGCGTCAGGCGGAAGCCTGGGGAATTCAAACCTGTCTGGCCGCGTTTCAGATTCTGAATGAAGCCCGTAACCGGATGTTTCGTGCCAGTCACGGTCGCGCACTGGTGGAACTGGCATTGATACGGATGTCACTGCTCGAAGATCTGGACCTGTTGAGCCGTTTTCTGTCATCTGGAGGTCAGATACCTGCTGCCCCGGCAGCGGTGCGGCAAGCTTCCCCTTCTCTCTCTGCAGCTGCGGTTTCCCAACCCGTTTCTGAGCCCCCCACTCCCCCTCAAGAGAGTACTGAGCCCTCGTCCGATCAAAAAAAAATTGAAAAAAAAAATGAAATTGAATCGCCTGTAGCGTCAGAATCGATTGAAAGTTCCCCCCCTGCCGCAGAAACAGTTCCTTTTCGACCCGGAATGGAAAGTTTATTGTTGTCGCAACTTATTGAAAACACTGAGGATTTGTTAAAAGATTCCCTGAAAGGTGTGACGTCAATAGCAATTTCTGGGCCGAAACAGCTGGATTTACAATTCTCTAAGAGCTATAATTTCTCAAAGCAATACTGCGAACGGCCTGAAATGCTGGCCCGACTCGAAAATTCGCTGGAAAAGGTGACAGGTGAACGGATTAAAATTCGTTTGATTGTGCTGGAACCAGCGACTGAAAACGAGAATGCAGATGACAAACAAAGCAGACCATCGATGGCTCAACAGCGAGCAGAACAGCGTGAACTGGCCCCTGCCACGGATCATTTTCTGCAGGAAGCCCTTTCCGTGTTTAACGCGCAAAGTGTGAGAGTCGATGTTTTAAAAGTCCAGGCAGAAGAGAAAAAAGAGGATTCGTGACCATGTTCAAAGGACTGGGAAATATCGCCGGCATGATGAAGCAGTTTTCAGAAATGCAGGGCAAAATGACGGAGATGCAGGAAAAACTGGGCAAGCTTCGCTTTGAAGGCTCTGCCGGTGGCGGAATGGTCAACGTGGAAGCAAATGGCCAGCAGAAGGTTCTGGGAGTCAAGATTGACCAGACTCTGCTGGAGAGCGGTGACCGGGAAATGCTGGAAGACCTGATCACAGCGGCGACCAACCAGGCATTAGATAAAGCGCGCGAGGGAGCTGCAGAAGAAATGTCTCAAATCACGGGAGGTATGAATATTCCCGGGCTGGATGAAGCACTTTCGAAATTCAATCCTAATTCCTGAACTGGTACGCGTGCCCTACCCGTTCGGTTCCATTTTCTTTACGGACAGCACTCCGTCTGTTTCAAGTTTTTGAAGAGTCTTTTTATGTCGCTACGTGGAAGAGAGAGTCAGTCTCATCCTTATGGTTCCAGTGTGGGGCAACTGATTGATCAGTTTGCGACCCTGCCCGGAATCGGTCGTAAATCGGCTGAGCGGCTTGCGCATTACATCCTGTCGATTCCTGAACCGGAAGCCCGCCAGCTGGCAGATGCGATCAATGCCGTCAAGCAGTCCGTGCGTCCCTGTTCCGTCTGTTACAATCTTACCGAACAGGAAGTCTGTACGATCTGTTCCGATTCCCGGCGTGATAAGAAACTGGTCTGCGTAGTAGAGTCCCCGAGGGATGTGGTTTCGCTGGAAGCGACCAGTTCGTTTCAAGGCGTATATCATGTATTACAGGGACGGATATCACCGCTGGAAGGAATTGGGCCGGAAAATCTGACGATCAATGCCCTGATTCGACGCGTCAAACAGGATGGCGTAACCGAAATAATCATGGCCACCAACCCGACGCTGGAAGGGGATGGAACTGCACTTTATATTTCCAATCTGCTGGAGCATGAAAATGTGGAAATCACCCGACTTGCCCGCGGTATCGCTTCCGGGAGTGTGCTAGAGTTTGCTAACAAAGAGATGTTATCTGATGCCCTGCAGGGGCGGCAAAGGTTTTGAGTTTGATCGTTTTTCATTTGTTAAAATTTTGTAAGACAACAACAGGTTTGGATTCGGATAATACATGCATCTGAATATTTCACAACAAATGAAACTGGGCCAGCAGATGAAGCTGGCCCCCAGGATGATCCAGTCCATGGAGATCCTGCAGCTCCCTTTACAGGCGCTGGAAGAACGCATCGATCAGGAGCTGGCGGAGAATGTCTGCCTGGAACGGATCAGCGACAACGAGAATACCCCTGAAACCGAGTCGGAACAGATGCGGGATCAGGCCAACTCAGATTCCAACAGTCATGAAATTGACGAAAAGGAAATGGTTGCCGGCAGCGAGCAGAATAACGAATCCGATTTTGAACGACTGCTCGAGATGGCCGAACAGTGGCCTGAAGACAATGTGACCTCGGCGACGAAACCTTCGTCTAACCGCGTCAGCGAAGATATTGAACGCAATAACGATGCCGTCGCGAATATTACCGAACGACAGCAGACAATCAACGAATACCTGATCGAGCAGTTTCATTACTTCAGCTGCTCTCCGGAAGTGAAAGAGTTTGGCGAATACCTGATACAGAATCTGGACCATAACGGCCGACTGCAGAGTTCGCTGCCTGAAATCGTGCAGGTGTATGGACAGAAAATTACACAGGAAGAAGCGGAAACCGCGCTGTCGCTGATTCAGAAATGTGATCCGCCTGGCGTCGGTGCCCGCGACCTGCAGGAATGTCTGCTGCTGCAGTTGAAGCCAGATGCCCCGTATCGCGATGTACTGGTTACTCTGATCACCGCACACCTGGATGACCTGGGACAAAATCGTCTGCCTGTGATTCAGCGCAAGACCGGCTACTCGATCGACATGATCAAAAATGCCATGTCTTATCTGCGCTACCTGGATCCGTTTCCCGGTCGTGGGTTTGAATCAGAACCAGTACTCAAGGTGACGCCGGATGTATTTGTCAAACTGGATAAAGACGGCAAGTACGTGGTTGAGCTGGAAAACGAATACACGCCTCCCCTGCGAATCAGCAGGGGATATGCCCAGATGCTGCGCAACAAAGCTGACGATCAGACCAAAGAATACATCAAGAAAAAAATCGATGCTGCCAAGTGGTTAATCGAAGCCATTGAGCAGCGGCACAGTACGTTGAAGCGGGTCGCACAGGCGATCGTAGACTTTCAGACCGAGTTCCTGGATAACGGCCCTGAGTTTATCGTCCCGTTAAAAATGCAACAGATTGCTGATGTGGTTGGCGTGCACGTAACCACGGTCTCCCGGGCGGTCGATGACAAATGGATTCAGACTCCCCGCGGGCTGTATCCACTCAAACGCTTCTTTGGCGGCGGCACAAAAACCTCGGACGGTGAAGACGTTGCCTGGGGCATCATTCGTCTGAAACTCAAAGAAATCATTGACGGGGAAGATAAGAATAAACCCCTCAGCGATGATGCACTCGTGGATGCCTTATCCAAGGAAGGCTATAACCTCGCACGCAGAACGGTCACCAAGTATCGGAAAGCAATGAATATCCCGTCATCACGTCAACGGCGCGAATATTAATCGCTCACCCGTACCAGGCTGGTTACAACTGATGCTTCCAGCCTGTATTCTCCAGTGGTGTTGTGGAACCGTCTGTCTGCTGCAGCAAGGCACCCTGCTCTGCTGTGATTTCTCCGATATGAGTCAATGGAATGGAAAGTGGATTCTGGTCCCGCAGTCGCTGCCCCTGTTCTGCAGAGACGGTAAACAGCAGTTCGAAGTCTTCGCCGTCTGAGAGTGCCTTCTGTAGACGCTCTGCGTCTGTCAACTCAGAAGAGACGCGCGGGCTGATCGGGATCTGTTTCGACTGGATGACTGCACCGACATCCGATTCGACCAGAATGTGTTGCAGGTCAGATGCCAGGCCGTCACTCACATCGATCATGGATTTGATCGTTACGGTTTCCATCAGAGCGACAGCTTCCCTGACGCGAGGTTGAAACGTCAAATGATGGGATTCCAGGCTTCCGCCGAGAGCGCCGGTCACAAAGATCCAGTCGCCTGGTTGAGCGCCAGAGCGTTTGATGGAGTGTGACTGGTCTGCGGTTCCAATGATAGCAATATTGATGACCAGGGGGCCGTCCCAGCTGTTTGTATCACCGCCGGCGAGTTGGGTCTGGAATTCTGCAGCCAGTTCCATGATCCCCTGCATCACTGATTTGGCAAATTCAGATCCTCGTGATCGAGGCAGCGCCAGGCTGACCAGGGCTGAGTGAGGAGTTCCGCCCATGGCCGCGATATCACTCAGGTTGACCGCCAGCGCTTTGCGGCCGGCAAGTTCCGGAGTCGCGGGGGGAAATGTGAAATGAGCCCCCTCCATCAGCATATCGGTCGCCAGCAGCAGTTCTGAGTGGGCCGGCGGTTGCAGTATTGCTGTATCATCGCCAATCCCCAAGAGGTTTGTATGCGACATTCCCTTCTGTGAACGAATCCATTCAATGAGTTCAAATTCGTGAAATGCAGTCATGTGGATACAGTCAGGGACAATAAGAGTTCGTTCGAAGGGGGCACAACGCTTGCCTGTCGACAGCCCATCATAACAGTTTCCATTGCCGGGCTGCGAGTGTGCGTTATCTCGTTTTTACGACGCAGGCAGGATCAGATCGCTGTCAAAAAAAAGAACCCGGCACTCGTGGAAAGAGTGTCGGGTTTGATGGATCAGTATGAACTGATTGATGGATCTATTATAAACTACGGCGTACTGTCCAGATTGAGTGGCAGGTGGCCATAGAGAGTTTCGTTCTTGCGGAGAATGTAAAATTTCAGTGGGTTGAAGCTGGGGAGCTTCGAATTACTTAGAACATAGGATACGTTGCTGAGATTAACCGTTTCCCAGATATGCAGTCCCACCAGAATGTCGCCGCGACGCATGCCGTTCATGGCTGCCGGGCTCTGGGGGCGAACTTCTTCGATCAGCATCCCACCCTCATAGCGGGGGTTGAGCATATGCTTTTGTGTTTCAGGAACTTTGCTGATACGGATTCCCAGGACTTCCCATGTCTTTTCCAGAGTGGGATCGTTTGAGATTTCATTATTCTGAGCCCGCACAATGGGGGCACTGACAGGTGTCGTGCGAACAACAGAACCACTGTCTGCCAGTGTGATCTGAACCGTCTGCGTTTTCTCTTCCCGGCGAATCAGCAGGTCGATTGTATCACCGGGCTTGTGTCCCATGAAAGCTCGTTCCAGGTCAACACGATCAACTACGTTGACCGAGCCAGCCTTCATGACAATGTCATCTTTCTGCAGACCGGATTTCTCCGCGGGGCTGTCTTTGGCTGGCTGTCCGAGTACCAGCATCTGTTTGTCACCCTGTTTGATATCGTTCGCCAGAATTCCATGGTAGGTATGATCCAGTAATTCCGTACTGATCAGGTCAGCAATAATTTTCCGGGCATCGTCGATGGGAATGGCAAAGCCAATTCTCTGGGCACCGGCACGAATTGCGACGTTAATCCCCACGACTTCACCATCAAGGTTCAACAGAGGGCCACCACTGTTACCGGGGTTGATGCTGGCATCGGTCTGAATCAGGTTCTTGTAGGATTGTTTTTCGTTCACTTCGACATCACGAGAAAGCGAACTGATGATACCGGATGTGACCGTGTGTTCGTATCCGAACGCGTTGCCCACGGCAATCACGGTTTCGCCCAGCATCAGGTCTGATGACGTTCCGGGAGGCATCACCGTCAGCTTTTTGTTGGGATTGATTTTGATAATCGCAAGATCTTCACTCTGATTCGATGAAATGATCCGCGCATTGTAGGTGCTGCCATCCATCATCGTGACGCGTAAAGAGTCAACTCCATCGATCACATGGTGATTTGTGACGATGTATCCACGGGGGTCAACGACGATACCGGTTCCCATCCCATTGACTTTGCGGTTTTTTCCAGAACCGAAAAGCGAGTCTTCTGAACGTGCTGTCTTCTCACTGTGAATATTAACCACAGAAGTTTTTGCACGTTCAATAGCGCGAACAAGGGGTGTTTTCCGTACGTCGGAGGCAACACTGTCCTCACATAATGCAACTGATCCTGTTACGATCAGAACAGTGCACATAGTGAGTTTATAAAAGCACTTAATCATTCGGTGGCTCAGTTCATCGAGGTGGCGGTGCGATTGCTCGCGATTCCTAGTTCCATCTACCGACCGGAGGCGATCCATCAATGCTCCGTAGAACTGCATATCGGAATGATTACTTGAGCGCCTTAATCAGGGCCAAACTCTGTGGAATAGTTTACCTAGTTCACAAGTCGTTATTCTGGGTAAAAGGTGCCGATTAAATGGCCTGCAGTTTTGATAAATGACTGCGGCTTTGCAGAAATGGCTCATGTCGGCAGAGACGGAGGCAGCCGGATGCTGTCAGATTCAGCGAGATAGACGTAAGTGAAGCGACTGCAGACTTCTGCGAAGTGAATCTTGAGAATGATTTCAATTATTTGTGATTTTATTGAGTTTCATTTTTAACACTTTTTTCTGCTCAACAGGGGCTTTCTGAATTGCCTGGGTGAGGGTATGGGATGCTTTGTTCAGCTGCTGGTTTGCCTGATAGGATGTCGCCAGTGTGTCCAGTAGATTCCAGTCTTCAAAGCGGGTCAGTTCACAGGCTTTTTCAGCATGAGATACTGCCAGTTCAGAGTTTTGAAGTTTCTCGTCAGCACAGGTTGCATATAACCAGGCCAGATCGTTATGTGCTACTGCTGAGGAGGGGTTAAGCTCCAGTGCTCTCTGGTAGTCTTTGATCGCCGAATCAAACTGAGCCCGATGTTCCCAGATCGCAGCGCGATTGCTGAATACTTCGGATACGAAGTTGTTGGCTTTGATTGCCTGGTTGAAATCCTGCAGCGCCTGGTCCCACTGGTTCAGTTCCCGATAGGCAATTCCCCGGGCATTTAGAGCCGCCACCATTTGCGGGTTCTGCTGAATCGCTTTTGTCAGATCCTCCACTGCCGTCTGCAGTTGCTTCTGTTCCAGTCGGATCAGGCCTCGAATGTAATGCGCATTTGCATCTTTGCCATTGAGGTGTATGGCTCGATTCAGATCTTCCAGAGCCAGATCGTACTCATTCTGTAAACGTCGAATATTTCCCCGATTGACGTAGATGTGGGCATTCTCGGGTTTGAGCTTCAGCGAGGCGGCAAAGTCAGAAAGAGCTGCAGGATAGTTCTTCAAAACCTGCTGAGCTATTCCTCTTAAATGATAGCGCTCGGCGGTAGGCTTGGTTTCGATAAACTGATCCAGAATAGAAATCAGTTCCTCCGGTGCTTTCAGGTCAGCTACATTAATCCAGCCTCCCCTTAACGGAATCCAGAGCCATTCCTCGTTTCGCTGGGTTGCGACAAGAACTTCCCCCGGGTTCAGCTGACTGATGAGCCCTTCCCCTGTCTTCAGTTCTGCCCCTTTGGTCGCCACGATCATCGTCTGAGAGAAAATCTCAGGCTGCTCACAATAAGTGTGATTATGAGCATGTAAAATGACTGCCAGCAGCAGAGCAGACTGAATCAGATTGTTTCTAAATGCAGTGTTCATCAATGTTTGCCAATACTGTCTCAGCGGTATATCTCAGAGAATTGTTAGTTTTTTGATATAATTAGTATAATTCGTAGAATTCCTATATTAACATGTTATTCTATACTGGTGTTCGACTCTTTCCCAAACTAAAGGGAATTAGAAAACAGAGAATATTCATTTTTTAGCATCATGAATTTCAAAACAACATGAAAGGGGAGGAAAGTGAAACCAACGTTTAAGATACTTTGTGCTGTGGGAGCCATCATGATGATGACCTCAGCAGCCCAGGCGGGAAAGTGTCACTCGCAGCAGTGTTGCGTGAGTGCAGCCCCCTGTGTGAGCGACTGTAATCCATGCGCGACGGTTGCATGTAAACCGGCCTGTAAAACAGTGGAACGCACGGTGATGGTGCCAGAAATGGTCACCGAAGTTCGTAAAGTCAACTGCACTGCCTATCGCACCGAAACGCGTCAGCGGGATGTCACAATCTACGAAAAAGTTCCTGAGATCAAAGAGGTGGAACATTCTTATACCGTGATGGTACCCGAAGTACGGACCCGCGAAGAAAAGTATGTGGTCTGCAAACCGGTCTGGCAGACTTCACAAAAGACATATACGGTCAATGTGCCTTATTATGAATCAAAAACCGGAGTCCGCCAGGTTAAGAAAACTTTCTGGAAGGATGTTGAGCAGGAATACATGGTCAACGTTCCCTACACCGAAAAACGGACAGCAACCCGCCAGGTTCAAAAAGTGGTCATGAAGGATGTGGTTCAGGAATACACGGTGAATGAACCTTACACAGTCAAGCGACAGGGAACGCGGACTGTGATGAAATGCGTCCCCGTGAAACAGTATCGCACCGTCTGTGAAGATCAGGGACACTGGGAAGACCGTCCCATCGAAACGGCCTGCCCTGCTCCGGCCTGTGGCAGTTGTGGAACCTGTGGCGACTGCTGCCAGACAGCCTGTACCCCTGTCTGCACACAGCGGGTCTGGGTCCCTAAGATCGTACAGAAACAGGTCGAATACACAGCCTATCGTCAGGAATGCGAGCAGGTCCCCTTTACCTATGAAGTTCAACTTTGCAAAGCGGTCAAGAAAACCAGAACGGTCAAAGTCTGTGAAACCGTCTGTGTACCCGAAAAATACACATACGATGTCCAGCTCTGCCGACAGGAAAAAAAGACACGTATGGTGAAGGTCTGCGAGGTCAAATGTGTTCCCCAGGAATACACCTACCAGGTGCAAAAGTGCCGACAGGAAACACGTACCTGTGATGTAAAGGTCTGCTCGCTGGTCAAAGAGGAAAAAACGCGACAGGTGAATTTCACAGTCTGTGTTCCTCAACAGAAAACCTGCACACGCAAAGTCACTGTTTACAAATGCGTACCCAAAGTCGTGCAGCAGTCTTATACTGTCTGTGTTCCATACACGGTACAGAAAGAAGTCCAGGTTCAGGTCTGTCGACAGGTTGCGAAGAAAATCGCTGTCCAGGTACCGGACTGTGCTCCCTGTGCAACAGGTTGCCCTACCTGCAATTAGCGATGGAATCTGATTTCCTCCTCCTGAATTCATTCAGATGATGATCAGCCTCATACTTTCGAGTATGAGGCTTTTTTTATAGACTGGTTATCGCGGCGCTTACAGTACTATTTCAGCAATGAGAAAAGTGATGACAGAATCTGCATTGAATTCAAATCGACCAGAACGATTTCAGGACGAGTTTGATCGTCTGCTCCAGACCATTTCGAAACTGTCTGAAAACAGTGACTCTGAGTTGGCATGGCCAGCGGAGGCCTGGAATGCGATCACCCAGGCGGGAATTCTGGGCTGGAATATTCCCCGGGAATTCGGCGGAACCGATTTGAATTCCGTGGAGATGACCTACGGCTATATCAGGCTTGCTGAGGCCTGTCTGACGACGACTTTTATACTGACTCAGTTCAATGCAGCCTGTCAGCGGATTAACTGGTCCCAGGATCAGGAATTGAAATGGAGCGTATTTCAGGAACTGGCAGCGGGCGAAAAATTTGCCACGGTCGGAATTTCTCATCTGACCACTTCCAGGCAGCACTTGAGTAAACCGACGGTGACTGCAGAGAAAATCAACGAGGGCTGGAAACTGGATGGCTTCGTTCCCTGGGTGACGGGGGCCGTGAAAGCGGACTACATCATCACCGGTGGCGTATGTGAAGATAGAACCCAGATCCTGACGCTGGTTCAGACCGATCACGCAGGGGTTGCCCCTCAACCGCCCATTGAAATGTTATCGATGACGGGCTCGCAAACCGGCGCGGTGAAACTCGATCAGGTCATTGTTCCTGAGCAGTATCTCATTGCAGGACCTGTCGAGAATGTGATGAAGCGGCCCGATGGTCAGGGAGGTGCCGGATCTTTGACGACTTCCGCCCTCGCGCTGGGAGTCGCCCGCAGAGCGATTGCAAAACTGGGTGAAGAGGCTGACAAACGACCCGATCTGATGGAAATCTATCGGCCCTTCCGTGCCGAGTGTGATGGCATCTGTACTGAAATGTTTGAGACCCTCCAGGCCGGAACTCTGAACGGCGGGTTCTCAGAGAAGATTCGCGGACAGTCGAACTCGCTGGTTTTACGTGCTTCCCAGGCATTACTCGCTGCGGTCAAAGGAGCCGGTTTTGTCAAAGGGCACCCCGCCGAGCGCGCCATTCGCGAGGCCATGTTCTTTCTGGTCTGGTCCTGTCCACAACCGGTGGTCCACGCCAATATGAAAGAGTTTGCCTGCGTGCTCGATTAGCCGCATGCTGACTCGCGGCCAATCACTTTTCGCCAGCGAGTGCTTCCGCGAGATTGATCACATGATCCCGCACGCGACGCAAGGCGTTCAACGTCGATGTGTAAGAGACGTTGATATACGGGTCAACTTTTTCTGCCGACAGGTAATCCAGGTGTTCGCGCTGCAGCGTCTTGACTTTGTGCTTGATTTCGGTGCCTGAGCGAATCGTCGCAGAAACTACGTCGGTGTGAGACTGCTGATAGGCGGTGGTGACATGGTTCAGCTGCTTTTCGACCATCGTGAGCAGGTCCAGCAGTGAGTTATTATGGGTGTCATCAAAGACCCTGCCCTGCTTGTTTAGTTTGAGTCTGAATTTGGCAATTCGCTGCAGGTAATCGCTGATGGACTCGTATTCATCCGCCATACGCAACTGGCAGCGTCCTTTGGAAATCACATCCTGAGTCAGATCCATGGCGAGCAGATGGGTGATGTAGCTGGTTACTTCATCCTGCATCCGGTCGAGTTCTTCTTCATGTTGAAACAGCTTCTCGACATCATCGGGATCCGGTTTCTCCTGCGACAGGATCCGGTATAAAATCTGGGCCATTTCGTTGCAGAGCACACCCATCTTGATCACGGCACCCCGTGACTGATCAATGGCCAGCGCCGGTGTTTCCAGAATGCGGATATCCAGACTCTGCAGATGAGTGACTTCCTGAGGCTGATCTTTGACGATTCGTGTTAATAACGTGGCGATCATTCCGGAAAACGGCAGGAAGACGATCGTGTTGACAATATTGAACACCGAGTGGGTTGCGGCAATCGCCAGAGCCGCGTTGGGATAGATGGTTTCTCCATTTACGACGGCAGTCTGCGTCACATCGACATTTATGATCCAGGGAATAAACTGGACATACCAGAAGAAGATGGTCGAAATCCAGATGACCCCGGATATATTAAAGAGAAAATGAAAATAAGCGGCACGGCGGGCATTCGTGGTGGTTCCGATCGAAGCCAGCAATGCTGTGACGGTGGTGCCGATGTTTTCACCCAGAACCAGAGCGGCTGCCGTTTCAAAGGGAATCAATCCGGTTGTCGCCAGAGAGATCGTAATTCCCAGTGTGGCAGATGAGGATTGTACGAGTACCGTCAAAATACAGCCCGCGAGCATACACTGATACAAACCCACAAAAGAGTCAGCCTGAAATTGAAGAAACCAGGTCCGAAATTCCGGCATATCTTTGAGAAATGCACAGGCTTCCTTCATGAGTTGCAGGCCAAAAAAGACCATGCCGACGCCCATGATCGCCAAAGCGGTATAACGCACCTTTTCATTTTTGGAAAACAGATAGACAAACGCCGAAACACCCAGCATGGGCAGCCCGTACTTGCCGATTTTCAGCACCAGAATCCAGCCTGTCACCGTAGTCCCGATATTGGCACCCATGATGACGCCAATCGCCTGCGTCAGAGACATCAGCCCCCCATTCACGAATCCGACGGTCATGACGGTGGTTACAGAACTGGACTGGACTAAGATGGTGACCAGGAATCCGACGAAAGTCGCCAGGATTCGGTTATTGGTGACGGCACCGATCAGCCGCCGCAAACTGGCGCCGGCAATCGATTGAAGCCCCTGGGACATGTATTTCATTCCCAGGAGGAAGATCCCCAGACCTCCAATGAGGGTGGTCGTCATTTCAAACATTGTGTCTCTGAACCTATCGTATTGGTGTTTACCCCCAAAGAATCTGACCGGGGCAACTGGAAGGTGTTCATATGAATTGGATTGTGTTAAGATTGTGCTTATTTATTGTGAAGAACTGTTAATAATACAAGGGTCCGAACGGACTGTCTTTCAAGACAGAACTAAAATTATGGGGCTGATCCTTGTGTGTTGGAGTCTCTGACGGTAAATCAGTTCATAGACCGTTCTGAGACTGGTTCACGCCACGACAGGCCGAGGAACAGGGAAACCTGTTCAGGTGTCAGGAAAATGAGCCCCCGTAGCTCAATTGGATAGAGTGCTGGCTTCCGAAGCCAGAGGTTGCTGGTTCGAGCCCAGCCGGGGGTAATTTCGCTTTAGTGTGTCTTTGATGCACGTATTACCGATCCATAACGCCATTCTAATAAGAGGGACAGGTCAAATAAAAAATTCAATGACCTGACACCTTTTATCTCTTCAGTTGCTATCCCCCACTTTTGACATTCAATAGTAATGATGGCATTGATGTTGTACCGTCTTTTGAAATGACAACGTACGGCTGGCCTCGACGCCAGTATGTCCGATTGAACCTGGATTTCGGATCGGGCATCAAGTGATACTGATACCGTCCAGGAGTTAAAGGCCTGTCAGAATGAGCAATACCAGTTTCGTCAGTAACGAAACTGAAAAATCCACCATCACCTCCATCAGGACCGATCAACGTCATACCAACAATTACGTTTGAGACAGGTTTATCACGGTCAGCAGAAAGTACCTTTGCTATCGGAGGGCCGCTGGCGTTCGTCTGCTGTCGTAAAACATCCTCGTAATACTTTGCGTGCCGATTCTGGATTTCCAGCTGCTTTACATGCCGCAGAGCAAAGAAGATTGATATCAGGACCAGTGAGGCGAGAAGACAGGCTACAATTTTACGTCGAGTTTTCAGTATGTTCATTGCATTGATCCCAATATTGCTCCTGATGGACAGAATCTGGCTCAGGTCAGCTCTTTGATCGGTGCCCCGTGGGGCAGGATGGGCATGGGGCGGCCGCTGAGGTCGAGGAACTCGTGGTTCTGGTTGATGCCCAGGAAGTGATAGACGGTTGCCAGCAGGTCATTCGGATCGAGCTTGTTGTCTTTGGCGTATTCCCCTTTGGCGGTCGTTGAGCCGATCACCTGTCCCATGGGAGCGCCGCCACCTGAGACCAGAACGGACATCGCACCCGGCCAGTGATCGCGGCCTGGCTGCATCACCTTGCTTTTCGTTCCTGGTTGAACAGTGATACGAGGCGTGCGACCGAATTCACCTGAGACGACCAGCATGACTTTTTTGTCGAGCCCGCGGCTGTAGATATCTTCAATCAAAGCTGCGACAGCCCGGTCAAAATGGGGCATCCGCACGCCCAGATCATAATACAGGTCACCGTTGATCGCGTGGATATCCCAGTTACCATGGATGCGGTTTTTCTGTGTGCCGGGTACATCCGGGTTATTCATATACATGGTGACAAAGCTGGTACCCGCTTCGACCAGTCTTCGCGCGAGTAATGCACGCTGGCCCCATTTGTGGCGGCCGTATCGGTCCCGGGTGGCATCGCTCTCCTGTGACAGATCGAAGGCTTCGCGGGCTTTGTCACTGGTCAGCATTCCCAGCGCCTGCTCATTGATGTTGTCCATCGCCTGCATGGAACCATGCAGGTCGACGTCTCGGCGGAAATGATCAAAGGACTTGAGTAGCCCCAGTCGGTCATCAAGGCGGTCCTTGACACTATTGGAAACAGACAGGTTGGGTACTGTGTAACCCGGGGCGCCCGGATTACCGCCCACGACAAAAGGCATGGCAGATTCACCAAGATAGGCACTGCCTCCTCCATAGGCGCGGGGAGAACTGGCGACATAGTTGGGCACGCCCACACGACGCTGTTCACGCATTTTGGCGACGATCGGTCCCACGGTCGGAAACTCAGAGACCGGATCGACGCTCTGTGTTTTACGACCGCTCAGAAAACGGACCGAACCACGCGCATGCTGTGAATCTTCATGAGAAATCGAACGGATAATCGAAAATTTGTCGGCAACCTTCGCATGCTGAGGCAGCAGTTCACAAATCTCCATTCCAGGTGTATTCGTCGCGATCGGGTTGAGTTGTCCGCGGTAATCGCTGGGGGCATTCGGTTTCATGTCATACGTTTCCATATGACTGGGACCACCCAGCAGCCAGATGAAAATCACTGCGGTGTCTTCCCGGTTCCCTGCCTGGGGATTGAGTGAGTTGGCCAGCACTCGCTGACGCAGCAGATCGGCGAGTCCCAGTCCCCCCAGCGCCATGTAACCGGCTTCCAGAAAACTGCGTCGTGACAGCGGACCGGGACAGTAAACAGAACGGTCAGCACTCATGGAGTTACCTCTGGCATGCGGAAACGGGCAGGAAAAACAAATGACTTCAAGGAGATCCTGTGGGAGTTCTGAAGCAGGAATTTCGCAGGATTATTAAGTTTTGATTCTAGCCAGATGGAAGGTGACACACAAGTGGGGATTGATGCGTTCGCTGTTTTCCTGCAGATTTGCAGCTCTGGTTCCCATCCCCACAGGCGCGCAGACTGAGCCTGTCGGGGAGTACTGGAACGTTATCAGGAGGCAATTCCGAGGAGTCGGTGGGCGTATTCAGTTGTGGTGGGATGTCAGAAGATTTCAGGCGTGCCGTTCCGTCCGGACAGGGCAGGAAAGCGCGGGGCGCTTCCTCCGGCTGTCCGATTCTATGGAACCGACTCAGGAAATCGTGCCACAAAAAGCGAGAGAAAACTGTGAGTTTTCCCGGGTTGTCTCCTGAGTGGAAACTTCCTGTGTCACCGTCTGCTTGGCATACTCGGGACGGGAAATCTGAATCTCCCGTGGAGCGGCGATGCCGATGCGGACGGCTCCTTTTTTGGTATCCAGAATGGTGATCTGGATGTTGTCGCCAATTTGAATCGTTTCGTTGACTTTGCGGGATAAGACCAACATTTGTAGACTCCTTCTAATCAATGTGGAACTGTACTGTAATGGGTACGTGAAACAAGCTTGTGGATTGCCTGCAGTGGGGCTCGGAACGGTTCGATTTTGCAATCGTGGGGTCGTTCCGCTTGTTACCGAAATTTTCTCAGGTTCGGTAGGTAGAATCAGGCAACCAAGGGCATTATTGAGCTAGTTGTTCAACTCAATTCAGCAGTAATTTGCTGTTGTGTCTCTCAATATTTAACTATGCGCTCGCACCTCCAGCGGCGAGCATGCGGCCGGCACCTGCCGGGCAAGTAGTTGATTGCTGGCGCGAAATTTAGCTGTTACTCTTTTTTTATGCAATACCAGTTTTTACTTTTTTACAAAATTATTGGTTCTGGTACAGGTTTCATTCAATCCTGGCTTCACTGATAGTACGAAAGTGATTTCCTGAAAGCATTTTAGAATGAATTGAATCTGTCTGTTCTTTTTTGCATTCTCTGCTCCGGGGAAATACAATGCAGTGGATGAGTGAGCCTGTTTGAGCGCTTCCGGTTTCTTAAATACAGACTTCCCTGCTTTTACTGATCTGAATCAACGGGGGGATGTCTGGCGAAAATCGGATCCAGGCTGAAGCAATTCCTTTTGAAGGGAAACAGGAAATGATCGGATGCCAGAAAGGGACCGCAAGGTTCTGCGACAGACAGGTGATTTTGATCCTGTCTGGTTTGATGCTGATATTACTGCTGCCGCCGGTCTTTTCAGCGGGGGCAGATCCAGCAGAACCGATCGTTCCCCGCCGCCCCGATGTTTCGGAGTCAACCGGCACCGGGCTGACCCTGTCGGCAGAAGCACTCGCGGAGCAGGCGAAGTCCTCTGTTGTTGCCGTCTCATTTGCAGGCCGCGATGGTCAGCAGGCCGGACTGGGAACCGGCTTTGTGATCAGCGCCGATGGTCTGATCGCGACGAATCTGCATGTGATCGGCGAGGCACGGCCCATTTCCGTACAGTTTATGGACGGTAAGAAATATGATGTCAAAGAGGTGCACGCAACCGATCGACAGATGGATCTGGCTGTGCTCAAGGTTGATGCGGAAGATTTGACGCCGTTACCTCTGGCGGAACCCGATTCTTTGAAACAGGGCGCGGAAGTCATCGCGCTGGGGAACCCGCAAGGCTTACGTTATAGTGTTGTCAAAGGAGTTAATTCGGGAACCCGGGAAATCGACGGCAAACCCATGATTCAACTGGCGATTCCAATCGAACCGGGAAACAGTGGTGGTCCGGTTCTGGATGCACAGGGATACGTCCAGGGAATTGTGACGTTGAAATCTGCGGTCACACGGAATCTGGGTTACGCGGTGAATATCAGCGCGCTCAAAGTCCTGCTGGAAAAGCCAAACCCGGTTCCCATGAACCGCTGGTTGACGATTGGTACGCTTGACGAGCGGCATTGGAAACCCTTGTTCGGCTCGCGCTGGCGACAGCGTGCCGGTCGCATCATGGTAGAAGGTTTCGGAAGCGGTTTAGGCAGTCGTTCCCTGTGCGTTTCGCAGGAAGATCTTCCCGCGCTCCCTTACGAAATTGCAGTGGAAGTCAAGCTGGATGACGAGTCCGGTGCTGCAGGACTGATTTTTTACTCGGATGAAAACACGAAGCATTATGGTTTTTATCCCAGTAACCAGAGTTTACGGATCAGCCGCTTTGATGGTTCTGATGTGTTTTTGTGGCGGGTACTCGAAGAGAAGAAATCCAATTCGTATCGCGAAGGAGAATGGAATCAGCTCAAAGTCCGCCTGGAAACCGACCGGATACTCTGTTTTGTGAATGATGAGCAGATTTTTGAAATAAAAGACCAGCGTTATACACAGGGGAAGGCTGGTCTGGCCAAGTTCCGGAACACGGTGGCTGCGTTTCGAGGGTTTCAGGTAGCTCGCGAGATTGCTCCCTACCGCCCTTCCAAAGAAACCGCACAGAAAATTCTCGATCTGACAGAAGATCTGCGCGTGGACCGTCCTCCTCACGCTGAGTTGATTGAAGAAGTTGTCAAAGAAACGGATGAGAAACGGGCACAGCAGGCATTACAGGAGCGGGCGCGGTTACTTACGAAACAGGCGGAGCGTCTGCAGCAACTGGCGCAGTCAATTCATGAACGAGTCGTGCGGGATGATCTACAGCAGCTGTTCAAAAAGCAGAAGGAGTCAGAAATCGATTTACTGACAGCTGCATTGCTGGTCGCGCGGCTGGACAATGCGGAAGTGGAAGTGAAAACCTATCTCAACCAGGTCGCCGGCATGGCAAATGAGATTCAGAAAACGCTGCCCGCCGATGCGAGTCCTAAAGTGAAGCTCAAGGCACTCAACGATTATCTGTTCCAGGAAACCGGTTTTCATGGAAGCCGTACAAATTATTACAGCCGTTCCAACAGCTATATCAATGAAACCATTGAGGATCGCGAAGGACTCCCGATCACACTGGCGATTCTGTATATGGAACTGGGAAGCAAACTGGGACTCGACATTGAAGGCGTCGGGTTACCCGGGCATTTCGTGGTCCGGGTGAACTCAACCGCAGAAAAAGGAGAGCTGGTTGACGTCTTTGAGCGTGGCGAAGTGGTGAGCGAAGATGCCGCCAGGGCAATCATTGTTTCCGCAAACAGTGGTCGCTTTGATGATGAGTTTCTGAAAGCTCAGCCCAAAAAGGAAATCATCAAACGCATGCTGCGGAACCTGTTAAATCTGGCGCGGGATGATGAAGACGTCCAGGCCATGCTGCGCTATGTCGAGACGATGATCGCCATCGATGAAGATCTGCTGCAGGAACGCTGGCTGCGGGCGGTGTTGCGTTATCAGACAGGACGGATTACCGAAGCGATGGCCGATGCGGATTTCCTGCTGGAAAAATCGCCCGAGGGTTTTGATCTGCGGCGTATCCAGGAGTTTCGTGATTATCTGGAAACTGTGAAATCAACTGAATAATCTGAATGGCCAGGTTGTTTGAGATAAGATTGGAGCGATGAATTGAACTGGATGAAACCGGGAGTATGCCTGTTGGCGCTGATGGTCGAGGTTCCATTGATCTTTGCCGCTCATCCCCTTGCCGCACCCCGGCGTACGAGCCTCACCAATCCCCAAATCAAATATCAGCTGACAGACCAGCACGCGGTCACACTCAGGCGGGGAAATGTGACGGCGATCATTGTCGATAATGCTGCCGTTGATACAAAAGCACTGCCCGGCCATCGCGCCGGTTATAATGGAGTGGCTTCGCTTAAATATACCGGACAGGATGAGAATCTGTTTGTCCCTGCCCTGGCTGGTTTGAACTTCGAGCACATCCATGATGGCACACCGGATCTCAAAGAAAAATTTGAGCCGCGCAAATTTCCGATGCAGTTGCGGATCATCTCTGCAGACACTGTGGAGTTGTATCAGCCTCCCACGGAGAACTGGAAGCTGGAAAGCTGCGGTCGTTACCAGATACTGGAAGACGGGACTCTGGAGTATACGTTCGAATGTATCCCGCACGCCGATCTGTTTAAAAACGGATATATTGGTCTGTTCTGGGCCAGTTATATTCAGGCTCCCGAAGATCGCCGCATCCATTTCTATGGGAAACCGGTAAAGCAATTGAATCAACCGGAAACGCTGCTCCACGCGCGAACTCCCTCGCATGGAGTTGACAGCACACATCCCCCTGCACACGGGGCTTTCTTTCCGGAACTGGCCGCGAACTTTCCTTTAACCCTGGTGAATCATCCGTCTGCTTACCGGTATTCCCAGCCATGGTACTATGGTATTCGTGATAATTATTCCTATACTCAACTCTTCAGAGACCGTGATCAGATCTGGTTCGCGCAGTCACCTACCGGAGGCGGAGGCAAAAATCCCGCCTGGGATTTTCAGTGGTTTATTCCGGATTATCAGCCAGGCGAAGCTTACGGGTTTGTGATGCGGGCGCATTATGCGCCGTGGTCTGATCATGCAACGTTACAAAAATCGGTTCAAAAACATTTATCTGCTTTAGCACAGGATTAATTGTCCCTGATTTTTTTCAGGGAGACAATCTGGTTTCAGGATGCAGCCAGTCTTGTACCTATCAGGCATGGATTGAAAATAGAATGAGAAAAATCGGCTCCCTTCCTTCCGGGCAGCAGGCAAAGCTATTCGAAGACTATCTGCTTACTACAGGTGTGGAAATCAAGGTTGAACAGTCAGTCGACCAGTGGTCGATCTGGGTCTATGATGAAGATCAGATCGAACACGCCAAACAGGAACTGCAGGAGTTTTCTGCAAATCCTGACGCCGAAAAATTTCAGGGCGCTACCCGAAAAGCGGAAGCCATCCGTGAATCGAAAATCAAAAAAGCCGCGGACAGCGCCCGCAAACAGGTGAATGTCCGCGATACCTGGAATCAGCCTTTCACCAGCCGCTGTCCGGTGACATCGTTGCTGATTGGCGTATCTGTGGTTGTGTTCCTACTGATGCAGTCAAATGAATTTAACAGCGAGATCAGGCAGGAATTGAGCATCAGCTCATTTCAGGTTTCAGGTAATATGATCCGCTACAGCCCTTATCTGCTGGATATTCGCAAGGGTGAAGTCTGGCGGCTGGTGACACCGATTTTCCTGCATTTTTCGATCTTACATATCCTGTTTAACTGCATGATGTGTTATCAACTGGGGGGGGCAATTGAATTCAATCGTGGCAGTTTCAAGCTGGCCTTGCTGGTGTTGTTGACTGCCATTCCGTCTAATCTGGCTCAGTTTTACTGGGGGGGGGCAGCTCTCTCGATGGGAGGCCCTTCCTTTGGCGGTCTGTCGGGCGTTGTCTATGGGATGTTCGGTTATATGTGGATGAAAAGTAAATTCGATCCAGAATCTTCTTTTAATATTCCCCCCAACATGGTCGTGATTCTGATTGGCTGGTTTTTTCTCTGTATGACCGGCGCGATGGGCTCCGTTGCCAACATGGCGCATGCGGGCGGTCTGGGAATGGGAATGCTGATTGGAGTCGGCACCACGTTTTTAAAGCAGGCCCGGTAAATCGAAATGATCTGAGTGAATTCTCGGAGTCAGTGATTGTTGCCTCTTCGGGAATCGCCTATAATTCGAACAATGAATTGAAGATGCTGTTGAGTTAAGGACTGACTAAATTGCTGACCCTCTCTAGTGGAGCGAAATATCGGATGATGAATCGACAAAAATGGAGTTTAACCGCAGGGGTATTTTTCGTAATGAGCTTTGCTTCCCAATCATTTCTGACAGCCGCTGATGCACCTGCCCCACCAGAAAAAATTCGGACTGTAGAAGGCATTACCGAGTATTCTCTGGCGAACGGCATGAAAGTACTGCTGTTTCCGGATGCCTCCAGCCCCAAAGTGACCGTGAATCTGACATTACTGGTCGGTTCTCGACATGAAGGCTACGGCGAAACCGGAATGGCGCACCTGCTGGAGCACATGTTGTTCAAGGGGACGCCCACCCATCAGAATATTCCCAAGGAACTGCAGGCCCGTGGCGCCCAGTTCAACGGAACCACCTGGTACGACCGTACCAATTACTACGAAACACTGCCGGCAACCGAGGACAACCTGGAATTCGCGCTGAAGATGGAAGCCGATCGCATGATGAACAGTTATGTGAAAGCCGAAGATCTGGCCTCGGAGATGACAGTGGTCCGTAACGAATTCGAACGGGGCGAAAACAGCCCGTCGCGCATGCTGATGCAGAAAGTGATGTCTTCCGCATTTGAATGGCATAACTACGGGAAATCGACCATTGGTAACCGGGCTGACATCGAACGTGTGCCCATAGACCGTCTGAAAAGCTTCTACAAAAAATATTATCAGCCCGATAATGCAGTTTTAATTGTGGCCGGAAAGTTTGATACCGACGAAGCGCTGAAGCTGATCAACAAATATTTTGGTACGATCCCCAAACCGGAACGAAAACTGGATAAGACCTATACCGAAGAGCCTCCGCAGGAAGGCGAACGCATCGTAACGCTGCGGCGGATTGGTGAAGTTCCCGTTGTTGGAGTGGTTTATCACATTCCGGCAGCCGCTCACAAAGACATGGCTGCCATTGACGTTTTGGAATCAACACTGACTGATGATCCTTCAGGCGTCTTGTATCAGGCCCTCGTGAAGACGAAAAAGGCATCCAGCGTTTCCGGATCTCTGTTTGCATTACACGATCCCGGCGTACTGCGACTGATGGTCGAAGTTGTCAAAGGCAATGATCCACAGGTCATTCTGGGGATCATGTTTGATACGCTGCAGACCGTCAGGGAAAAAGGAATTTCCGCCGAAGACGTGACCCGCGCCAAAGAGAAACTGCTGAAACAGTACGAACAGGCAGAAAATAACAGTTCGCGGCTGGCAGTCGAACTGTCGGAATGGGTTTCGATGGGAGACTGGCGTTTGCGATTTCTCTATCGGGATGCTCTGGAAAAAGTGACTCCCGAAGATGTCAAACGAGTCGCGGATGAATACCTGAAAGAAAATAATCGAACCGTGGGGATTTTTGTGCCCGTGGAAGAAAGCCAGAAGGTCACGATTCCGCAGATTGATGATGTCGCAAAAATGATTGGCGACTACCAGGGACGGGAAACGGTTGCGAAGGGAGAAGACTTTGACGTATCTCCTGAGAATATCAATAAACGTACGACTGTCAAAACTCTGTCCGGTGGTGTGAAAGTTGCCTTGCTCTCCAAAAAGACCCGCGGCGAAGAAGTCAATCTGAATATGACGCTCCGCTACGGGGAGCTGCAAAGCCTGCAGGGCAAAAAGACCGCCAGCGAATTTCTACCTGCTGTGATGAAGCGAGGGACGAAGAATCGGACTCGTCAGCAGATTGAAGACGAACTCAATAAACTGCGTGCCCAGTTGAGCATTTCCGGTTCACCCGGCGAAATCAATGTTGCAATCAAAACCCGCAGCGAGAGTCTCTCCAGCGTGTTAAGTATTCTCAAGGAAATTCTCCGCGAGCCAACCTTGCCGGAAACCGAACTGGATGTGCTGAAATCGCAGCAGATTGCGACTCTGGAAAAGCAGAAAACCGATCCCCAGTCACGGGCGATTCTTTCGGTGCGAAGTCAACTTCGTCCCTACCCGGAATCAGATCCCCGCTATGTGCCGACGTTAGAACAGGAAATTGAGCGGATCAAAGCATTGTCACAGAGCGATCTGCAATCGCTGTATGAAAACTTTATCGGCGGCTCCGTCGGCGAGATTGCCGTCGTCGGCGATTTCTCGGAAGACGAGGTATATGCCCAACTGGGATCCATGCTGGATGACTGGAAGTCACCTGCTCCCTACAAGCATATTCCCGCGGAACCGCATGCGATTCCCGGAAAACTGACTGAAATTATCATTCCTGACAAAGCAAATGCGTTCTACTTTGGCGGTCTGACGTTTCCTATGAACAGCAATTCCCCCGAGTATCCCGATCTGATCGTGGCTGGCTCGGTGCTGGGCTCCAGCGGACTTTCATCACGCCTGGGAGATCGTGTCCGGCAGAAAGAAGGTCTGGCGTATGGTGTCGGGGCGTTCATTCACGCGGACAATGTTGACTCCCGCGGTTCCATTTCCCTGTATGCCAGCTGTAATCCGGACAACATGGAAAAGGTAGAAACCGCCATTAAGGAAGAGCTGGCTTTGCTGATCTCGAAAGGCATTACAGCAGAAGAACTGGCCAATGCTCAGAAAGGATATCTGGAACAGCAGGAGGTTTCCCGTACCAGCGATTCTTCTCTGGCTTCCATCCTGGCGACCAATCTGTTTGCGAATCGGGACATGACTTACTATTCCGAACTGGAAACAAAAGTTAACGCGGTGACTGCGGATGCTGCCCGGCAGGCGTTCGCAAAATATATCGATCCCGCGAATCTGATCATTACTGTTTCTGGAAGTCTGAAACAGTAATTTCTTCCAGCAATCCATTCCCCCGGACTGTTTCTGTTCGGGGGAATGGCTGGATTTCTTCCCGGACGTGATTCCCTCACATCCTGATCTGCGCTGGCTTTGTATTCGCTCCCAGCAGTCGTACACCTGCGTTTTGCAGATCCGTAAACTCATCCGTCCATCGATCAACGTTGCTTGATTCTCAACTGACAACTGGTTACCTTGGTCCTTTCAACGTTACAACAAAGTATTCTAAAGTAACTTAATTAAACCTTGGTATAGCAAGAGTTTGCAATGACAGAAGAAGCAGCAAATTCCCGAATTGAACAAGATCGTCAACTGATTCTGGACGCCAAAGAACGTGGCACCGGTGCCAAGATTCTGGCATATACCAGACTCTCGGGCCCCGGCTGGTTGCAGAGTGCGATTACCCTGGGCGGTGGTTCGCTGGCAGGTGGCCTCTATCTGGGAATTCTCTCGGGTTATCACCTGATGTGGTTGCAGCCCGTGGCGATGATTATGGGCGTTGTCATGTTGAGTGCCATCGGTTATGTGGCCCTCTCAACTAAAGAGCGTCCGTTTGCTGCGATTAATAATCATATCAACCCGGTGCTGGGTTGGGGCTGGGCGATTGCGACTCTGATGGCGAATCTGGTCTGGATTATGCCTCAGTATGCGTTAGGGACAGCCGCCCTGCAGCAGAATCTGGCGCCTGAATTTTTTGGTGACGCAAAGAATGGTCTTATCTCAGCGGTAGCAGTCCTGTTTGTGATCTCGGCAATTGTCATTTGGTTTTACGATTCCGGCGGATGGGGCATCAAGCTGTTTGAAGCGATCCTGAAAATTCTGGTGGGAATCGTCGTGCTCTGTTTCTTCGGCGTTGTTCTCAAAATGAGTTTCTCCACGAATGATCTGGACTGGGGAAAAATTCTGGCCGGCTACATTCCGAACTTCAGTCTGTTTAGCAATCCTTCACCTGAGTTTTCCGATGTACTGGCGCAGGCTGGCGGTTATGCCGAGTATTGGAAGAACCTGATTGTCGGGAAACAACAACAGGTGATGATTACCGCTGCCGCGACCGCGGTCGGGATCAACATGACCTTCCTGCTCCCCTACTCCATGCGGGCCAAAGGCTGGGATAAAGATTTTCGTGGCCTGGCCATGTTCGACCTGGCGACCGGGTTATTTATCCCATTCGTCCTGGCCACCAGTTGTGTTGTGATTGCAGCCGCCTCACAGTTCCATGCCCAGCCGGCTGCCGGCCTGGTAGGAGAAACCAATGCTAAAGGCCAGGTTGTGGATGCAGAAGGCGAGGTCATTGAGGCGGATCCTAATTTGCACGGACAATTCAACAAGCTGCTGGACAGCCGCATCAAATCAGAAGTTTCTTCTGAAGAATGGGATATACTCCAGCAGGCAGACAACGCGGCAGCCCTGCAGGCGAAACGTAATGATCTGCCTCTGCCCGAACGTACGCTGGCAGCGATGCTGGTTAACCGGGATGCATTCCAGTTAGCGGCGGCACTCAAGCCACTGGCGGGGGCTACGGTTTCACAGGTTGTCTTCGGTCTGGGCGTTGTCGCGATGGCCATATCGACGATCATCATTCTGATGTTGATCAACGGCTTTGTATTCTGCGAAATGCTGGGCGTTGAACCGCGGGGCACATTCCACCGGATTGGCTGTTTTATGCCAGCGCTTACTGGTGTGGCAGGGCCTTTTATCTGGGGCGATTCAGATGCGAAAGCCTGGTTGGCCGTGCCGACGTCGATGTTCGGGATGGTGCTGCTGCCGATCGCTTATGCGACATTCTTCTTCATGATGAACTCTCCGAAAATTCTGGGAGAGCGGATGCCTACCGGAGGCAAACGTGTGGCCTGGAACCTGGCGATGGGCATTTCCACACTGTTGGCGACCTTCGGATGTGTCTGGAGTATTAAATCCAGTGCATTCGCTACTTATGGTTTTGTGGCTCTGGGAGTCTTTATCGGTCTCGCCATTATTGTGCATTTCATACGCGGGAATACCAGTTCGGCACCACCGGCGGCCGGTGAATAACTTCAGAGGCAGCCGGTCCGGGCAACTGTGTAGTAATTCCAGAGCGTATCATATTTCACTATGGCGTCTCTCAGCGGTCCCAATGACCCTGGAGACGCTATAGTAAAGTCTATTGCAGTTGTTCCCGGTTCTCTGCGTCATGGTCGATCTTCTTGCTGAAGAATATCTTTGAAGGACGGACCCGTAGTTTTTGCGCCCAGAAACGCGCGAGAACAGCCAGAGTACCCATGCCGTATTTCACACAGCGCTTGAAGTTGATGCTGGATGCTTCGGGAAAGTAGCGGACGGGGACAGGAATATCACCCACCCGGAATTGAAAGTAGACAGACTGCGCAAGCAGTTGGCTGTCAAAGACAAAGTCATCGGAATTCTGTTCAAAGGGAATGGTTTCGAGGACTTCTCTGCGATAGGCACGGAAGCCACTGTGGAAGTCGCCCAGGTTCTGTCCCAGCGCGATATTTTCAGTAATCGTCAGCAGGCGATTGGCCAGATATTTCCAGGCAGGCATGCCACCTGCCAGCGCTTCCTGTCTGGTGCGGATGCGAGACCCCAGAACAATGTCGCAGATCCCCAGCCTCAGCAGCTGGATGGCGATTCCTACAACCCGACTGTCGTACTGGTAGTCGGGATGCAGCATGACTATATATTCTGCACCATGCTCCAGCGCATACTGATAACAGGTCTTCTGGTTTCCTCCATACCCCCGGTTTTCTTTATGTTTCACGACAGTCAGACCGTGCCGCAATGCCAGGTCGACCGTGCCATCGGTGCTGCCGTCATCAACAAGAATGATTTCGTCAACCACTTCTGCAGGCAGGTCGGTTAAGGTTTTTACCAGGGTCGTTGCTGCATTGTAAGCCGGCATCACCACGATGGTTTTCCCTTGCGGAAAACAGCTGCGTTCAATTTCTTCCAGCAGGGGTTCCAGGTTGTGGAACTGTGACATCGACTCGGCACTGTCAGGTGCCATGACCGGACTGGATGGAGTGGTTTTAGATTCTGTATTTTCCAGTGATGTCTGCACGGGGCTCTCCGAATGTAACGACGTAGAAATGCGTGCTCTTTAAGCAGAGCATATTCAATTTCAAGAATAGCTCAGGTTTGAAAGGCTGGGGACGTTGGACTCGCAACCATAAGAGGTGAGCGCAGTATTGTCTGCAGCAGAGCGCTGCCTGTATCGGCTGTAGTGATTGAACAGCCTGGTTGATCGCTTGGTGTTGCAGCGAAACCACATTTTTTTCAAAGCGTGTGCAATCAACTGTGCACAACCTATGTTAAGAGTAGGATGCAAACGAGTCTGCACAGCTTTGGAAACGTTCAAATGTCAAATCAAATACAACCAGACCAGCGGGGACTCCCCTGGCAGTTATTACAGGCGGTTAAAACGGAGTGGCGCGCCTGTTGCCTGCTGGTGCTGCTGGTTCTGATCAGTTTTGGAATGGCGATCAATTTTGACTTTGTCAACTGGGACGATCCCTGGTATGTCATTCATAATCCCCTGGTCAAAAGCTGGCATCCCGAGAATCTGCAGAAAGTTGCAACACAGGTTGTCACCAGAAATTACGCGCCGTTAACCGTGTTCTCATTTCTGCTCGATCATAGCGTGTACGGTCTCTGGGCAGGCGGATATCATCTGACGAATATTTTGTTGCATCTGGTGAATGTCGTTCTTGTCTTTCTATTAATTACCAGTCTGACAAAGAACCGGATGCTTGGCTGGGCAACGGCGGCCGTGTTTGCTATTCATCCCGTTCAGGTGGAGACCGTGGTCTGGATTTCTTCCAGAAAAGGGCTGCTTTCAGGCGCCTTTATCCTGGCGTCGCTCTGGTACTGGCTCAGAAAAGATCGCACCCTGGAACAGAATACCTGTGGTTTTTTATGTTTCATTGGTGCCTTGCTCTCCAAGGCGTTAGCAGTAGTCGTACCGGCGATTGTGTTCTGCTACGATTACTGGGTGGCGAAAGTACCATTTCGGGAAGCTGTCAGAAAGCAGGTTTTTCCGGGGTGCTGTGCCTTGTTGCTGCTCGTGATTACAATGCTGGCACAGACCAGCGAACTGGGCGGAGTCCGAGACCATTTCGGCATGAGCAAACTGGAACTGATATCGGTTGATACCGTCATCATGTCAAAGTACGTACAGATGCTGCTCTGGCCCGGTACCCGATCTGTATTGTACGATCCTCCGACCAGTGGGATCGCCTGGAACGTCGTGATTTCTGCTACATGCTGGCTGCTGACCGCGCTACTGTTTGTTCGCATGGGAAAACGGCAGCCCCTCATTTTATTTGCAGGGGCCACATTCATCCTGCTGTTGATTCCCGTATTGAACCTGTTTCCCATCACGACATTGATGAATGACCGTTATCTTTACCTGCCATCGATCCCCTTCTTCGCCCTGATTTTTGCCGGTGCCATGCAGTTGCTGGAGCGATTGAGAGATCGTATTCTGGTACATGTTTTACCGGGGAAATCGCGATCGGGATATTTCCTGCCAGCTGTGTTTGGAGTGCTGGTTCTGGCTCTGTTGACGCGTTTCAGCTGGCAGACAGAACGCTATCTGACGGTCTGGCGTGATGGTCTGACGCTCTGGCAATACACGTCGACTCAGGTACCTGAAATCCCGGTGGTGCAGATTCAACTGGCTAACAGTTATCACAGCCAGGGAGATTCGGAGCGGGCAGTCAACATTCTCAGGCATGCGCTGCAGCAGACAAAGCCGGATGAACTGGACCGGGAACGGATGCAGCAGAAAATCCGGGAATGGTCGTCTGTCAAATAGTGTTCGTCTGGCTGCAGAAATCTCTTTCCAGGTCACCTTCTCAAGTGGCTCCCAGGCGGCATTGATGAAAAACTCATCACGTTTGTTCGCGGAAAATGACCTGTCTGACAGCCGCCAGGACAAATGATACAGACTCACTATGCAGTTCTACAGAAAATAACAGGCTGTTGTTTTTCTGCCTCATGGCTGTAATCCACCGGCTGCGTAGAGATTTCCGGCACATGAGTGTTTCTTTTGGTAAACCGGATGTTTTTCTTAAAAAATCTTTTGCATCTCTGCTTGACTGTCTTAACCCGTGACCTACTTTTAAGTGTGATCAGTTTGCTCAGCAAGTTTCAAGCTGAAGCAGTGAGCACAACAGGTTTGACATCATATCGGAAGTACCTTCCGTTGTTATGTGAATTAAAAAATTCCAATACCATTCTGTATTTCAAATTTTGGATACAGGAGATCTGCTCTTCTGAAGAGGGGGCATATTGGGTGCTTCATTTGAGGATGTTCCTCAAAGAAGCAAGTGTTTCGGGTGAGTTGTGGAATAAGCGAACTAATGGAGTCGCGACTTCCATAGCTTGGTTGTTTTGTGTCGATACATGTGGTCCATGAGTCGACTCCAATTGGAAAGAAAGAGAGCAACAATGAAGAATCTGACAAAGAGCATCAAAAACTTCCTGGTTTCAGAAGATGGTCCTACAGCTGTTGAATACGCTGTGATGCTGGCTCTGATCGTTATCGTTTGTCTGACTGCTATTCAGGCTGTCGGAACAAACGCCAACGCGAAGTTTGAAGCCGTACGCGATGCATTGACCTAATAGAGGCCAGTTGTATTACCGCGAAGTTAAAAGAAAATCGCTCAGTCGAATCGTCGGCTGAGCGTTTTCTTGCGTATGCGATTACCCGAAAGTCGTTGGTTGATCGCTGTTGTTGATGAAGTTTATTTTAATGAGAAAAGACGGTTTTGTTTTTTGAGGAGAGTGGAATGTTTCCTTACTGCTTTGATGCCCCGGCGGGCGCGGTTTTGGAGTTATTCATGATGATGGCTACTGTTGTTGTCTGGTTTACCTCCCTGATGAGCTGTAGTCGCTGCTAGACAGTGTCCAGTTTTACGATAGCGTTTCCAGGCCCATTGGGGTCAAGTCTGTATGATTGGCGACGCTAAGGTTAAATGTGATGCGATCCAGATCAATTACTGGAACTGAAAAAATAATCGCGGTATCGGTTCACACTTCTGAGGGCGGGAGAGATTTCAGTCAACCAGGATGCAGGCGGCATATCGATTCAAACGCAGCCGCTGACAGACAGGTCACAGAGTGTTGTGATACGACTGTTTAACAACAGAAGTGGTCACCTCCCGGATTGGAATCAATGTCCGGCAGCCACCCATGACGCAGCCAGGCAGCGGGTCCTTAGAAACCAGAAAATTTCAAGATATTTCCTCCCCTGCTGAGCCTGTGACCTAAACTGAATAATAAGAATACAAATCATTTCAGTGTCGATCCCGTTGATTCTACTTCGCACGAACTGACAGAAGATCAGACCTGAGTATCACCAACAAGTAATATCCCCAACGAAATGCACTGAAACGCATTTCATTAAGACACGATAAGAAAGGCCATATTGATGGATTGGCAACAGTTACTTCTCGAGAATTGGCATGTAAAGTTTGTTTCCATTGTCTTGATTTATGCCGCGTACATTGATGGAAAAGAACTGCGTGTTCCCAACTGGATCACCTATCCGATGGTCCTCTCCGGGTTAATCTACATGACCTGGACTGGCGGTCTGGCTGGACTGGGATGGGGACTTTTGGGAATGGTCGTCGGACTGGCTACACTTCTCCCACTGTACAGCGTAGGCGGAATGGGGGCAGGAGACGTTAAACTGATGGCCGGCATCGGTGCCTGGCTGGGTGTGAAAATCACCTTCTATGCATTTTGTGTCACCACAGTTGTGGGGGCAGTCATGGCTGTGGCCATGGTGCTCTATCGCAAAAAATTCTACAAGCATTTGGGACAGGCCATCATGATTCTTGATGAATGGCGTTCGGTAAAGAACCCGCGTGAACTGTCGCGTATCGCGAAGGAACGGAAACCGACCATGTTTCTGTTGCCATATGGTATCCCCATTTGTATCGGATCAATTGCCTACTTTTTCTACGCCGGACTGCTGTAAGCTCGAATAGGATATCCCTCCCCCCCCCCTCTGTTAAAACAGGGGGTGTGGGGTGAAGGCGGTTTTCGGGGTGGTCACGAGGCACCATGTGTTACAACCAGAACAGCTTTTTCAATCGATAAAATCGTTATAAATTGAAGCGAAAGCTCTCGAAGTGCCGATGTTCTCCATGATGACAGAATTTTCTTTTCTGTTTTCCTGTGAGAAAGAGGCATATCGGAACGCCATTTCGGAGAACTGACTTTCATTCCTTTCGGGACGAAACGGTTTTCACCAGAGCTTCGTTGATATGTTTCTCTTTGATGGGTGACAGAAATGAAAGTCAAGTCGTTAATGATGTTGGTGATCGCCGTCGGTTGTGGACTGGTTGCGATGTTGGGCGTGAGGCAGGTCCTTAATAAGGATGATCAGCAGGCAGAAGTGAAAACGGCAAATGTCCTGATGACAATTGCTGAAATTCCACCTGGTACTCCTCTGAATGAGTCCAATGTCAAATTCAAGTCATGGCCGATCGATCAGGTACCGGAAGGTGCCGTCACCAAACTGGAACAGTATAAAGACCGCTCCATCAAGACCCGGGCCGTACCGGGAGAAATTGTGATGAAAGCGAAGCTCAGTGAACAGGGAGTTCGTGGAGCATCAGTCGAAATTCCAGATGGGAAACGGGTCTTCACAACATCAGTGGATATGACCAAGACACATAGCGGATTGATTCTTCCTGGCGACTTTGTGGATGTGTATGTCACGTTCACAGCCCGTAAGCCTGAGGGAGGGATGTCAACAATAACAAAAGTGATTCTGGAACGGGTAAAGATTTTTGCGACGGACCACCTGACTGATGTGGGTGGCACAGAAAGTAACCAGGTGAAATCAAAAAACATTTCACTGCTGCTTTCTCCACGTGAAGGGGCCATGTTGAAACTGGCAGAGAAAAAAGGAGAAGTTCATCTGGCATTAAGAGCACAGTCTGATTCGACTGATTCAGAAGATGTGCAGTTTGATGATGACGAACTGGCTGAAGTCTTTTCGATCGAAGGCAGTGAATATCTGAAGGACGGCGAAGAACCAGTTCAAGGCGATGTGAAGAAAAAAGAAAAACAGGAAGTGGTTCAAAAAGAAAAAGAACCTCAATCGGCAAAGCAGTTTCTGGATGAAGAGCAGGAACCTCAGCAGATGACGTCAACTGGTGCCGAGGTAGAGCCGCTGGAAGAACCTAAAAAAATGTGGCAGATCGAGATTTATTCCGGAGAAGAAAAAATCGTGCAGGAAGTGGAACTTCTGGAAGAAGAAATTGAAGATCAGAAAGCTGCGTTAAAAGATCTGTGGGAAGTGTTTACGACCAAACAGAAACAGACTGAGATACAAGACTCCCCTGCTCTCTGACACAGAACGGGGCATTGATTGCGGGCAGAGAGAATTCTCTCAACATGTTATTGAATGATACCTGTTTTAGAGTGATTTCAGAATATGATCTGAAATCACTCAATAGTAAAAATGTAAGGGGCACGGATGCTGGCCTTAAAAAAACAAATTAAAGTGAAACGTCTGCCTGTCTTAGTCACATTGGTATGCAGTCTCATTGCATTGAGCGCATACGCTCAGGACGAACAACCTGCACCTCCCGGTGCGAGCGAGCCTGTCGTTCAGGTTTCATCTGAAAAAATGAAGCTGGAAGTGACAGAGAAGTTCTCCAAGATTCTCAAATTTCCGGGTAAGATCAAACGTGTGGATGGATTTGATCCGACCGTTTTGAGTGTCTCTGCTCTCACTCCCAACGAACTCCGTATTCAGGCACTGGTTCCCGGTGTAACCACACTGGTGATTACCGACGAAAATGGAAAAGTCTACACACTTGAGACATTCGTGAGCGGTGATGCCCGTCATCTGCAGGCCTATCTGCGGGAACTGTTTCCCACTTCTTCTGTAACAGCCATCAAAGTTCAAGACTCGGTTGTCTTGCGTGGCTGGGTCACTGAACCGGAAGCCATTACCGAAATGGTAGAAATCGCCGAGCAGTTCTTTCCCAATGGTGTGTTAAATCAGATGAAGCTGGCGGGGGTACAACAGGTACTGCTTAAAGTCAAAATCATGGAAGTGCAGCGATCGAAAATCCGTCAACTGGGCGTCAACTGGCTGTTCCTGAATCAGTCAGGCTATGCTTACAGTACGCCTGGTACACTGGTTCCGATCACCGGAATCAATGTTCCCTTTGGTGGTCCTCCTGCAGTCACAGCATCGCAAAACCTGATCAGTGGTACGTCGCTTGGTTTCGGCCTGGTAGACGGATCCAGTATTTTTCAGGCATTCATTGAAGCGTTAAAGAAAGAAGCCCTGCTGAAAATTCTGGCAGAACCGGAACTGGTTACCACCAGCGGTCGCCCGGCGAACCTGCTTTCTGGTGGTGAATTCCCGATCCTGGTCCCCCAGAGTCTGGGTACGGTTACCATTGAATGGCGTGAGTTTGGTGTGAGAATGGAAGCGGTTCCCATTGTGCTGGGGAATGGACGCCTGCGGTTGGAAGTACAACCAGAAGTCAGCGAACGCGACTTTTCCAATGCGGTTCAGGTTGCCGGAACAACGGTTCCCGGATTGACTGTCCGCCGTGCAAATACTGCTGTCGAAATGAACTTTGGTGAAACCATGGTCATTGCCGGTCTGATATCGAGCCGCAAAACTGCTGAAACGTCCAAGACCCCCTTTCTGGGAGAACTTCCCGTGGTAGGAGCTGCCTTCCGCCGGGTCAGGTACACTGAAGGAGAGACAGAACTTGTCATCATGGTAACTCCGGAACTGGTATCTCCTCTGAAGTCGGGCCAGGTTCCACCGGGTGGCCCCGGTCTGTTTACAGCAACTCCGACAGATCGCGAGTTGTATCTGGATGGTGTGCTGGAAGTTCCCAGCTATGGGGATAACTGCCCTGACTGCCAGTATTCGATTCCCGGGCCCATCAGTCCTGAATCAATGATGGCTCCCGATCATGTGTTGCCGCCAGCATCGGCATCTCAGGTGCCTCCTGTACCGGCGGCACCTACGATTCGCTCAGAAGTGATCAGGAAACCATCACTCTCGCCGGAAAATATGAAAGCATTAGAGGAGCATGAAAAAATGCAGAAGACGCCTCCTCAATCGGCTGCAGCCGCCAGAGTGCCAGATTTTTCAACGCCGAAAAAGAATGATTGGAAAGCGAAAGCAAAAAAAACTGAACCGAAAGTGAAAGCAAGTGCACCCCGTTTGAGTTCTCCAGCGAGTAATCAACCGGGACTGATTGGACCGGGAAGTTAACCGTAAAATGATATTATTTGAGTCTCTTTCTGGCAGAATTGGAATGAAGTCTGCCAGAATGCCGCCCAATTCAACGGGAACTTCTTTGAAAAACTTCAAAATGTACGCTTTCAAGTTCGATACTATTATAAAGACAGTAGCAACACTAGAGTGCATCATATTTAACCATCGCATCTCCCGATCTATGATACTCGGTCCAAATGGCCCTGGAGACGCTACAGTAAAACTGGGCACAGTCTAAACCCTAAGTAGAAGTGATCAACGAATGAGTGGAGTTGTCCGGCTATCGATTATCGATCCCAATGAAGCAACTCGCAATGAGCTGAAAAACATGCTGATTGGCGTGGATATGGTCTGGCTCGAAGCTGAGTGCAGTCGTTATGAATTTTTTACGGAGGTCGTTTCTCAGACTCAACCTGATATTGCGCTGATCTCGCTGGATGCGAATCCGGAACTGGCTTTAAGCCTGATTGCCCAGGTCACGCGCGATTTACCAAGTTGTAACGTGATTGTCGTCAGCAGTTCCCAGGAAGGCAGTCTGATTTTAAAGGCGATGCGAAACGGCGCCAAAGAATTCCTGGGGTTCCCTCTGGTACTGGAAGATTTTCTGTCCGCCTTGAACCGCATTCAGATCACCTCCGGTAAATCAGAAGGGGAACATAATGCTCCCCGTTCCAGTCAGGTTATTACTGTGGCCGGGGTGAGTGGTGGTGTGGGTTGCACTTCCCTGGCAATCAACCTGGCCTGCTGCCTGGCAAGTCAGGAACGTAACAGTGTGGCTGTGATCGACCTGGATCTGGCCCTGGGTGATACGGATGTCTGGCTGGATATCATTCCGGATTACACGATTCAGGACGTTGCCGAAAACATTGCACGACTGGATTATTCGCTGTTGAAACGCTCGTTAACCAAACATGCGTGTGGGGCGTTCCTGTTACCCCGTCCCGTGCAGATGGATATGTCGATGCAGATCACAACCGAAGTGCTCCGCCGAATCATTGCCCTGCTTCGAGCAACGTTCACACATCTCGTGATTGATGTCAGTAAGTCTTATAACAGTCTCGATCTGGCAGCAATGGAGTTATCGGATACGGTTTTGTTGACTGCGCAACTGGATTTACCCTGCCTGAGAAATGTCGTGCGTCTGTCACAGTTTTTCGATACCAACGATCACATCGCTGAGAAAATCAAAGTCGTGATGAATCGTCTGGGACTGGAAGATACCCAGATCAGTGTGAGTAAAGCGCTGGAAACAATCGGTCGCGAAATTTTCTGTCAGATTCCCAATGATTATGCGACAATGGTGGAATCCCGTAATAATGGGATTCCACTGGTCATGCAGGCACCCAAAGCAAAACTCACCAGAACTATTATGGGGCTGGCTGCCAATGTGAGTGGAGAATCTGTCGCAGAACAGGAAGATTCGGTCTCCCGGAAAAAGAAGAGCCTGTTTGGTTTCTTGAATCAATCCAAATAGTCTTTTTCGCGCGGTACTTCAGGCATCCAGGTCCAGGTGCGTCCCCAGGTTACCTTCTGCATCGGGGTGACGAGTGGTATGAGTTTCCGGTTCTTCCCTTTCGTTCTGAGTCTCCTGCTCGGCCTCTTCGTCATGGCCTAATGGCATCCGCCCATCTGCATCTCGATCGCCAGAGGCATCCGGGTCACCCACATCATGCAGTTGATGATCTGTCATCTCTTTTTTATCGATGGACATGTTCTGCGCCGCCGACTCGGCCTTTTGCTTGTCGACACTGGCATCACTCCGTTGCGCACCGGCAAATGAGCTGTTGATATTGAGGGCACCGGGATTGATCGAACTCATGGACAGATCCTCCATCTGATTTGAAAAGTCTCAACATCAGCTGAACGTCTGGAGCGGTTGACTCAAAATGAATGACAGACGTAATTTGAGAAGATAACGAAAAAATGTCAATAGAAATTCGCTGTTCCCCGGTTTCCTGGTGAGTAGAACAGTCATCAACCAGAGCGAGTCACATTGGACCATAGCGTCTCCCGATCTGTGATACTCGATCCAAATGGTCTTGGACACGCTACAGTAAAACTGGACACAGGCTAGTGTATCGCTTTCCAGGAATTCAGCGTCAAATGTGCCTGTCCCTGATGGTGAGTTTCATGCCAGCAAAGAATTTTTAAAGCCATCTCATAGGACCAGCCTCGTTCCTGGAGACCTGCCGGTACCAGTTCCAGGTCTGTTTCCGGGATGAGCTGTATGGTTTCCAGTAAATTTTCCCGAGACTGGCTTAATGTATTTTTGATGACATTTAGCGAGGGAATCTCATCTACCGCAGTACTTCCCTTCTCGTAGAGGGAAAACAGGTCTGACAGCTTCGAGTCCGTTTTCCGCAGGCGGTCTGTTGCAAATAATTCTTCCGTTATCGCGGTATGCATGAACTGCCAGGCTATATGGGCTCTGCCGGGGCCCGGTCGGAATGCCAGGGCTGATTGAGGATCAGTCAGTGAACTGATCTCATCAATGGTTTTGAGTGTCATGATCCGGTTGAATTTCAGCAGTTCCACAAGGGTGGCAATCTGAATGCTCATATTTTCGCTATACCTTTTGGCTCGAAAGTGGCTGGCAGTTGTAAAATTCTTTTTTAGATCATATACCTCACGGTCTACTTCCGAAAAGTGCCTGACTATAATATCCGACAGATCACTGTTATACTCTGCCGTTTTGACTGTCATGCTGATCACGACAGTTAACAGAATGTATGTTTTTTCAGTTATATCATAAGGAAACTGCCTGACATGGGAGTCTCGGCAGAGAAGTACCAGCAGAGTCTGGACTTTCTATTTGGTCGTCTCAATTATGAACGGATGGGGAGTAGTAAATACTCTACCAGTGATTTTAAATTGGGAAGAATGCAGGAGTTACTGGAGTCCCTGGGGAATCCGCAATCCGAGGTCCGTACGATCCACATCGCAGGGACCAAAGGGAAAGGCTCCACGTCCGCGATGATCGCAGAAATGCTTTCTGCGGCCGGTTTTCGCACGGGATTATTTACTTCTCCTCATATTACCTGCTATGAAGAACGCATTCTGATTGATGGTCGACAGATCGAGCCGGAACAACTGGTCGATCTGGTATCGGAACTGATTCAGGTTGTGGAGCAACTTGATCTGAAGCCGGGCAATCTCAGCCCCACATTTTTTGAATTGACGACCGCGCTGGCCTGGATGCATTTTCAACAGCAGCGCGTTGACTTTGCAGTGATGGAGGTGGGACTGGGAGGACGACTGGATTCCACAAACGTCTGTGAGCCACTGGCGTCTGTCGTTACGAATATCAGCTATGACCATACGGCACTGCTGGGAAATACCATTGAACAGATCACGCGTGAAAAAGCCGGAATTATCAAACAGGGAGTCCCTGTTTTCAGTGGGGTGACACAGCCGGAGGCAATGGCAGTGCTCGAAGAGGTCTGCCGGGAAAAACAGGCTCCCCTGTATCTGTTGAATCGGGATTTTAAGCGATTGGTTGAACCCTGTCAGGGCTTCAGACGTGAGCAGACCGATGACTCCAGACTGTTCCCTGATAGTAATCAACAGACCATACAGGTAAGAACTCCCTGGTCCCTGATTGATCAGATGCCTGTCACACTACTGGGAACGCATCAGCTGACCAACGCGACTCTGGCAGTAACAGTGATCGATTTTTTACGCCAGCAGGGAGTTCCCCTGGAGGACAGTCAGATGCGCCAGGGAATGACGCGTCTGAAATGGCCGGCCCGGATTGAACTGGTACAGAAAAATCCTCCGGTGGTTATTGATACGGCTCATAACGGTGCCTCTATTGAAGCACTGGTTGAGACACTTGCTGCCAGTTTTCCGCAGACCAACCGGATACTGATCTTTGCTGCGACGAAAGATAAAGACGTCGGGGAGATGCTCGAAACACTACTGCCCTCCTTTCAGACGGTCATCCTGACGCAATACCGCTCGAATCCACGGCGTATTCCTGTGGAAGAACTAGTCGAGCTCACCCGGGCAGTTCAACTGTCAACAGGTAATACATCTCAGCTCAGTATTACAGACAGTCCTGAGGCGGCATGGTTACAGGCAAAAGACATGCTGACGCCAGATGCGCTGATTTGTGTTACCGGCTCATTTTTCATCGCAGCAGAATTACGTGAGCTGCTGCTGGGCACAACGGATGAAGTTCTGGTATCGGAACCCTGCTGATCGGAGCGAATGCACTCGTCTGAGGCACGTTCGTTTCAATGAAAAGCTACCTCAATCCGCTCTGTCAGCTCCAGAAATAAAAAAAGGGCGGGACAATTGACTGTCCTGCCCTTTCTATCAATTTGGATTGAAAATTCAATCAGGGTCCCAGGCGGATCGGATTTTTTCTCCGCTTGCTTTTACTACCGCGCTGGGGGGGGGCAAGCATTTCGGCTTCCATACCTTCAAAAGCACTGGCGCCTTCAAAACCGATATCAAATCCGTCGGTCGGGGCAGCAGTGCGTGCTTCTGAGGCTTCCTTGACCCAGGTTAAACTGTCGCGTTCACGGCTGAATTTCTTTTTGACATCAGCATAGGAAGAGGAAACAGCAGGTGGAAGCGATTTTTTCAGGTTACCGAAATTATCAACAATGACTGCCTCCGGTTGGATTGGCAGATGCCCGCGTGTTTTAGCAGGCAGGTTTAAATCAGGATGATCTTCCAGTCGAATCGTTGGTGCGGGAACGGCGTCGACGAGGTAATTCTGAGTGTCAAATTCAACAGTCGCCTTCTCATCATATTCTTCTTTGGCAACATCATACAGCTCGGCAACCTGCTCGCCGCCGATTTCATCACCAATGGATGTTTTCAAGGTAGACTGAATTGTTGTCCCGGTTTTAGGATACCACTGGTAGATTTCGAAGTTCGCTGTAGTCCCTGCAATACCACGGGGAGGACGCACGCTTTGCAGGTAAAAGTGCACGTCTTCCTCAGCAGTCACTGCTGCTGTTTCATTACTCCAGGGAGTGGTGCGGGTTTCACCTTCGGCAACTGCCGGCAGAACGACTTCATCAATGGGACGCTGGAAATTGGGATTACGGACAACCAGTCGCACGCGGTATTTATAAGTTTCACCTGGATTCAGGTCAAAATCGAAGTAACGGAACAGAAGCAGACGGCCAGCGGCTGTCACATTTGCTTTCAGCTTCTGAATCAGTTTCTTCTCATCCATAGGTTCACCTGGTCTGCCCGGGCGTTCCTGCATCATTGAGCTGGCCGTATCCTGCATGACCATATCCATTTCGCTGGCTCCGCCTCCACCGTACATCAGCTCACTCCGCATACCTCGCATATCAAGCTGTAATGTGGAGAAGCCTTTCTGTTTTTCCTTGAAGACTTTTTCATTCGAGTGAGTCTTTTTGTACTGGTCCAGAATGCGTCGATTGAACTCAAGTTCCTGTTCGATTTCTTCCTGGCTCAAAGTAAAGTTTTCCACGCGGGGATGTGTCGCGACTTTATACCAGAAACCGGCAATGCGGCTGGGAAGCGGCATCGTAAAGACACGGTCCGTAATCCCACTGTTGACGACTTCGGGATCGAAGTCGGCACTTTCCTTCAAGATTTCGATAGACGTTTCGATGTCCACATCTTTCCACTCTCCAGCCCAGGGGTCTTCGCCGGGAATGGCTTTTTTACGTTGTAACTGAAAGTCGAGAAACTCCAGAATTTTTCCTGTCTGCATATTCTGGAAAGAGAAGGCGTCGCCTAAAGAACGTTCCAGTTTATCCTGCTGGGTTGCCAGGTCGAAGACACCGCGTACTGCGACAAACCTTAACCCCCGCCCTTCACGGACAGGACCAGTCATGCCCATGCCACCTTCCATGCCCATACCTTCAGGAAGCCCGGCGGAATACGCATCGGGATTGGCAAAACCGGGATCCATCGCACCTGGATCTGCCGCCATCATCATTTCCGATTCACCGGGGATTCCACCGAATGTCAGACCCGCCATGGCAGCGCCACCGGGGCCCCCCATACCACCGGCCATACCTGTGGTACGTCGTTTGAAAGCGTCGTATTCCGGTTCATCCGGTTTTGCTTTTTCTCCTTCAGTTGACTTTCCTTCTTCGCTGCCTTCCAGAGTCGCAGAAATGGGACGGGTCTGCATGATTACGCGGCCATAAGTGGCAACCAGATCTTCGACAGCGAGCCAGTCGACCTCTTTGGCTTTTGCTTTTTTCGCATAGATGGGCCAGGAGAGTTTAGTCGTAAACATATAAGGGGTGACTTCCAGTGGCTTATTCATTAACGCAGCCACTTTTTGGCGCAGGTCATCCTCCTTGAGGTACTCGTTGCGTTTTTCTTCAGGCCACTGGCTGTTACTCACCTGGGTCTCAGCAGTATTGACCTTCTGTTCTAATTCAGCAGGAGTCCGTTTTTCAGTTGTCCACTGAGAGGTGAAGATGACGAAAAATACAAACAACGCAATGAAACCCAGGACGATTTTTTCGCCATGCGAGATTGCAAATTCTTTGTAATTCATTCCTTTGAGGTTGGACATCAGATTTTTCACGGGACAGTCTCCGTTAAGTGAAAATGTTACAGGAGCTGCTAAACTGCAGCATCGAGTAAAAGTGTATTATGGATTAACCGGTTCCTCTGGCTTTGGTTCAGCCGGAGGGGTTTGTGTTGTTTCACTGGGGTTGGAATCTGCAGCTGGCGCAGGTGTTGCAGGTTCCGCTGGTGTTGTTGTATTACCACCTGGTTGAGGTGGTGTATTTTCCGGGGTGGTCGTCGCCGGCTGAGCGGGTGTACCAGGGTTTTCACCTGCTGCCGCTGCTTCCGGAGTGGAAGCGGCAGGTGCTGAGCCATCGGCAGGTTCTGTGGGAGCTGCCGCGTCGGTTGGCTCTGTCGCATCCTGGGGTTGTTCCGTATTTTCGGCAACCACTTCGCCTTCTGGTGGAACATAAGGTTTATAAAGCGTCATCAGGCCTGCGATGGTAACAACAGCCAGTTCAGGATCATTCAGAGCCGCATCGAGCAGACCCTTGTTTTCCTGATCCTGAAGTCCTGCTGCACCGTTCACACCCATATCAGATTCAAATCCGAGGCCGCTATTCCGACCGAATCCTCCCCCTGCACCAGCAAAGTCAGATTCGGAACTGAATCCGCCTGTCCCTCTTGCTGCGCCTCCCCGTCGTCCCATGCCGCCGCCACCACCACCACCGGCGATAGGGTTCATATTGTCATCGAACAGGTCAGCACGTTGCACACGCACGATTTTTGTCGGCCAGGGCATGCTGCTCAACTGGGCCAGCAGATTGGGAAGCTTGGAAGACTGGATAGTCGCTTTGATATAAAAGGCTCTTGTTTTGTAAGGCAGAGCTTCTTCATCGTGGTAATAGCGTTTGAGTTTTTGATCGCCTGCACCGCCCATGCCGCCGCCGAAACCACCGCCAGCCAGGGATTCTTCCATGGCCATTTCAGAACCGCCATCGCCACCGCCGGCGGAACCATCAATGTCATTTCCAAATATTTTCATCAGGTCCATATCAACTTCAATTGATAATGATCCCTCTTTTCCGCCAGCTATACCTCTCATTCCGCCGCCACCGCCTGAGAACATTCCTCCGCCTCCGGCCATCCCCATTTCGCCATCCATACCACCGTCTCCGGCAGGCGCACTACCGTCATCGCCGACAGTACCGCCACGCAGTTCCAGTACGGAAATCTGTCGGATGGGGGATTCGCTGATATTGGTTGCTCCACTGTCTTTATTGACTTTGGCGATAGCTTCCATAATGGATGAGACCAGCCAGACATCTTCCTGAGCATCCCACATATCTTCCGAAGTGGGAGAGACGTTTCTCCATTTATCAAAGGGAACATGCGGAATGATGTTGGGGTTGAGGTCGACCAGTCCCTTACCATCTTTCAGGCTGAATGGGTTAGCCAGTTTATAGGCACGGAGAATTTCAAATTTGTAAGCAGAACGGTACAGGTTACGGGGTTTAATCGAAATTTCACCACGATGGGGTGTCTCTGTCATCAGAGTAGCGATATCAGGAGGCCAGACGAATAATTCCTTCTGTTTTTCCCAGAGATATTTCGTTGACTCTGCATTGTACTTTCGTTTTTCCTCGTTGATCTGCTTGAGGGCAGTCGACCAGGTCTGATTCGGAGGATTTGGGGGAACCTGCGCATCGGTAAAGGCCTGATCGATTGAGGATTTTCGCTCTTCAATTTCTTTTGCCAGGCTGCCGGTTGCCATACTCCAGCCAATCACAGGCAGAAGTAATGCGATGAACAGGATGATCCAGAATTTATGAACAATCAGAGGTTTTAATTTGTCCATGGGTTTGTCCTCATTTTCTCCGAAGAGATCAAATACTTTTATGTTTTCAGGTACTGACTAGCTTCTCTTTGACTTTTGACTCTCAATGTATTGCCGTGCGACTCAACCAGCTTCCGCAGTGGCTTCTTCCCCTTCTGTGGCAGGGGCATCTGGTGGGGTTTCCTGACGTTCCAGAACAGGAATGGGTTTCCAGATAAATTCGAGCGTGAATTGAGTACGCTGCAGATTAATCGGTTTCACTTCTTTTTCAGGTCGATTATTGCCGATGCGAGGACGACCAACGCCTCCGCCCAGTCCGCCGGCAAAAGAAGCTTCGTCATTAGCGAGACCAACTCCACCACCTCCTAAGCCACCAAATCCGCCTGATCGACCGGCGAACCGCCCTTCTCCCCCCTGCCGAGTGCCGCGGGGACGGCCATTGGGATAGAATTCAAAGGGTTCACGATTGTCTTTCAGAATGACCGGATGTGTGATCCCCATTTTCCGAACATCAACGGGATTAGAACCCGGGTTTTTGACAGTCCATGACTGCAGATTTTTCAGCAGAGTCTCGTGGACATATAGAACACCGACATCTGTAGTTGGTTTGGATTCATCGTTGTGATAATGCACCCCATTTAAAGTGAAGACATACCCTTCGCCTTCCGGGGGAGTGTCCTGATCAATTTTGGGAAGCAATGACTTTGCCTGTGGAGAGAGCCCCTGGAACCAGGTGCCCAGATCCTTTTCATGTCTGACTGTAATACCGGGAAGTTTAATCCGGTTTCGTTTTTCAATCTGTTCGTTATCAATTTCATCGCCGACATCGCGCGGCAGGCATTCGTCAATGGCTTTGTAAATTTCCAGCCAGTCAGCACGACTGTCCATATTCCAGACAAGTTTATTACCCTGTTCGATCAGGCTGGTGTATTCCGTCTCTTCACCTTTGTAAGCGGAATCATAGCTGCCGACCTGTTGTTTCAGGTTTTTGACTTTTGTTTCAACTGCACCAAATCGGTCCTGGCTGACGGAGTTGGCCACATTGCTGTAGCCGACTGCGGAAATACACAGGCCGATCATCAGGGCAGCCGCTGCCACCACTGCCCAGGGCTTTTTGCGACGGATTTTACGGGCCGTTGCAATTTCGGGAGGCAGCAGAGTGGTACGAATGGTTGTCTGCTGCAGCGCCTGCAATGCGATTCCGTAAGGCACGGTAAACGTGAGGATGTTGTCCTGGAACAGGGGCTCATTCAGAACGGCATCACCTACGAGGCCCTGGAAGTCGTCCAGGCGTTCCACTTCATACTGCAGGTTCTGTTGCAGGAATTTCTGCAGACCGGCCAGTTTGAAACCGTTACCGGTACCGTACACTTTTGAGATTTTGGCGTCACGGTTGACACTTGAGAAGTAACCGATCGAACGTTGGATTTCAGAGACGTATTCATTGAATACCGGTCGCAGTGCCTGAAAGACAGCGCGAGGATCTTCTGAGCGTGTTGCATTACATTTAAGGTGTTCGGCTTTTGCGAACGTCAGTTTCATCTCTTTGGTCAAAGCGCGTGTAAAGTGGTTACCGCCAATGGGGACATTGCGGATCCAGATTTTATTACCATTGGTCACCATGAGTGTGGTACTGTCAGCGCCCATGTCGACGACAATGGCAGATTCTTCCGGATTGCCTTCAAAGTCCTGGCCGACCCGCATGCCCAGAGAGTCATAACAAAGCGTATTATAAAGTCCCAGGGGCGCGATCTGAATCAGTTCCACTTCTATTTTGCGTTTCAGAAATGGTTGCAGTGCATGCAGCACCTGATCGCGTTTCATGGCGAAGATACCGACCTCGGCATCCAGCATGTAGCCACTCTCTTCGATGCCACCGCCAAGAGGCTGGTAATCCCAGATCACGTCTTCCAGCGCGAAAGGAATCTGCTGCTTGGCTTCGTATTTCACAATCTCCGGAACCCGGTTGGATTGAACGGGGGGCAATTGAATGAAACGCGCCAGTGAAGTCTGGCCGGGCACACTGATGGCAATCAGGTCGCCATTGGTTTCATTGCGAGACAGGAATGTGTCCAGAGCCTGGCCGATCAGTTCATCGGGAACGGCATCGGGCTGGCTGAGAATTTTCGGGTGTGGAATGTAGTCGAAGGCAACTGCAATCACCTGGTCGGCGGCTTCTGCATACCGCAGGCGGATGGCTTTTAAGCCTGCCTGGCCAATTTCAATACCCCAAACAGCTTGATTTTCTGCCATGTGTCTGGTCACTCCTGCTTTCCGGAACTGAGGCGACCACTGGCCGTCCGATAGAACCGGAATGTAATAAGAAAATAATTTTACGAGGTGAAACTCTGCCGGTTGAGAGAGCTTGAACAACAGGCAGAATGTATCAGATCTATTCAGTTTCAGTCAGGATAGGCTCGGGAATGATTTGAGATGCAATAATTCCCTAACATAAGGCTATCACAGGATTTCCTATAAAGTCAATGAAATAACTGATGTTTGAAAACGACTTCATAAAAATTAATATAAACCGTTATAATTGATAACTATGATTACCAGGGCATACCGTAATGAATGGCCCTGATAATTGTGTCAATACGTCAGATATTTGTTGCTTTCATCCGATTGGACGGAACACAAATTACAGGAGTTCCCACTAACCTGGTTATTATTACGAATTTATCAGTTTTTTTGCTGGATCTGAGCTGCATCTTTTCAGCGCAATTGTAAATTCACCAGTAGAACGGTGCGTTCTTAACTGTCGATTTCAAAGTGGGTTAGATGGTCTTTTCACTTTTAGTCGACTCAGGGACATGCAGCACTATAGATACTTGCCAATTGTTTGCTTATGCTAGACTGTGTCCAGGTTGACTGTTGCGTTTCCAGGGCCATTTGGACCGAGTATACTAGAATCTGAGACATGATGGGTTAAATGTGAAGCGACTGGGATTCTGTCGGAAGTAATGAATGCCTGAACGCTGCTCCCATTGAGTTCAGTTAATTATGTAAAGCATTGTGATTCAATGACATACAATGATATTGTTGTGCTGATTCCCTGTCATAGCCTTGATGATTTTCCAACGGAACTGGATGAAAAAGAGGCAGAGAGTCTACTGAATGCGTTTGCCGTGGCCTGGCACCCGGAACTGCTTGCATCCTCGCGTGTCATTCCCAGCTGGCATCGGTCTGATGAGCCTCCCCAGTTTCTGGCAGATCGTCTGCTGCTTGTTCCCAAAACCTCTGAAGACTGGCTTCCTTACGGCTGGATTGAAGAAGCAGAAGCAAATGGAGCGACTGTCGTCAGCGGGAAAATTCACCGGGAAGAAATGACAGAAGCCGCTCTGCTCCCCCTTCGTTCAGTTGAAGAAGCAGCGGAAACGACTCAGAAACCGGAATTATCCAGCGATCTGGTCGCCGATTTTCATGCGCTGGGATTCTGCTATATCCAGCTGGAACTGTTGACGCGCTGTATGCATCACTTCAGCAGTCTGGATGAAGCGACGATTCAACGGGAAGCCATTGCGGCTGCCGATGCCGTCCTGGCAGATGATAATGAGGCGGCACGCGCCCATCTCACAGCCTGTTTTGAAGTACTGCTGGAAAACCGTGAGCGGTTTTATCCGATTGACTGTTACCTGATTGATCTGTGTCTGCTGACGCCGGAATGGGCGAATGCATCATTAAAACAGTCGATTAAAAATGAACGCCCTTTCAATATTCTGGTCAGTGGGGACGATCTGGAAACAATCGCCAGTCAGGATTCCGAGCTGATTTCGCTGTTAACCAAAAGCTGTCAGGATCGCGAAAGCGAAGTAATTGGTGGTGAGCAGGATCAGATATCAACGCCCGTTGTCCCGGTGGAATCGATCATCTGGCAATTACAGTCTGGTACGAAAACCGTTCAGAAATTAGTCGGAATGACTCCTACAACCTGGGCGCGACGTCGCTTCGGGCTGGCCTCCGTACTGCCGATGCTGTTGCATCGTTTTGGTTTTCACTCGGCTTTGCATCTGGTGCTGGATGACGGGATTTATCCTGATTACGAACAGAGTAAAATTCACTGGGAGGGATCAGACGGCACAATTCTGGATGCGTTTTCCCGGATTCCCATGTCTGCGGAAGGCGCTGCCGGGTATCTGCGATTTCCCCAGAGAATGGCGGAATCGATGGAAGAAGACCAGGTGGGCGCATTGATGTTTGCGCACTGGCCTGATGTGAAATCGCCTTTTTTTGAAGACTTTAAACGCATCCATCAGTACGCGCCCGTCCTGGGCAGCTTTGTACTTCTGAATGACTTTTTTCAGAACACGGAGTCATCGGGAAGGCACTCCTCTTACGACGCACGAGAATATCTGTCCCCCTTCCTGAGCCAGCTGGTTGCGATGCGTAAACCGGATCCTCTCAGTCGCTTCATCAATCATTTTGTCCGTCACGACGAATTCACGGCAGGACGCTGGTTTCACACGGTGGCACGGGCCATCTATGGGAAACCGGTAGAGGATGTAGCACTGTTGAAGATCGAACAGGATATTGAACGCGGGCATCCTGATGCCGATGAAAGTGCAACTCTTAAGGCGGTTCAGTCGCTGCAGGGGTTTTGTGATGACGGTGTCGAACAACTGGCAAAGATCATTCTGCAGGGGGCAGAGCAGCATCAGAGTGGTACGCTGTTATTAAATTCGCTGTCATTCTCGCGGCGGGTCGTAGTGGATCTGCCTGGTTTTGCGCACGAACCGATAGCCCATCCTGCTGTCAAGTCAACACAATTTGATGAAACGCGAAAGCAGGCGGTCGTGGAACTTCCTGCTGCGGGTTTTGTCTGGTTGCAGCCAGGTCAGATCTCTGCGACACCGCCTAAGAGCAGTGTACCCATTGCAGAACCATTGCTGTTACGGAATGAATTTTTTGAAGTGCATATCCATGAAGAAACCGGTGGGATTGCACAGATCAAAGAGTATGGCCGCAAGCCAAATCGACTGAGCCAGCAGTTGGCGTATCGCTTCCCCTATCAACGTAATATTTCCACTCCCGGTGCCTTAGGTGACTGGGATACAAAAACTCCTTACTCCGCGACGCGGGCGGTCAAGGTAGAGCTGACCTGCGCAGGTCCGGGGCTGGGGGAGATCGTAACCACCGGAGAAATTTACGACCAGGTCAGTGATACGACATTGGCCACGTTTCGACAGACATTCCAACTCTGGCGTGGACGTCCGATCCTGGATGTGAAAATCGAACTGGAAGTGCAGACGCTGCCTGATGGCAATCCCTGGGATCATTATTATGCAGTCCGCTTTGCCTGGGGAGACAGTACGGCATCGCTCACACGGTCGCTGCTGGAAAGCGCGCATGCGTTCCAGGGGGAACGATTTGAAGGCCCGCACTACTTTGAAATTGCAGAGGGAGAAGAACGGGTTACGATACTGAATCACGGTTTGCCGTTTCATCGTAAAACCGGTCCACGCATGCTCGACAGTATGTTGATTGTGGAAGGCGAAACAAAACGCGAATTTCAGTTCTCGATTGCCATCAATCAGAATTTCCCCATGCAGATCGCGCGGAATGTCATGGTGCCGGCGGGCACTTATCCGAGTCAGGTCGGCCCTCCCCGCATGGGTGACCAGGGGTGGTTGTTCCATGTCTCAGTGAGCAATGTCCAGATTACCCGCGTCATGGATCTGCTGGAATCGACACATCAATCATCCCCTGCTCCGACTGGAGATTCATCGGGATTTGCAGTGCGCCTGATTGAGACCGAAGGGATTCACCGTTCTGTGAAACTCAGGTGCTTCAAATCTCCCGTGAGTGCCCGGCAGCGCGATTTTCATGGTAAAACAATCGTGGAATTACCCGTCGAAGAGGATGCGGTTTTAGTGGAAATGTCACCTTATGAAATCGCAGAAATTGAACTTATATTTCAGGGCTCCGTTTGAAAAATGATTGTGACAATTGATGGCCCCGCAGGTTCCGGAAAAAGTACAGCCGCAAAAGGGCTGGCTGACAGACTGGGGTTTGAATTTCTGGATACCGGTGCCATGTACCGTTGTGTTGCCTGGGCCGTGCTGCAAAAACAAGTCGACCCGGCTGATGAAGCCGCAGTTGTCGATCTCAGTCGGCAGATTCAGATATCGTTTTCAGATGCGCAGGTACTGGTGAATGATGAAGAGGTCACGGGATTGATACGCACCCCGGAAGTGACAGAGGTCGCCTCGGTGGTGGCCCAGTATCCGGGAGTACGCGAAGAACTGGTCCGGCTGCAACGCGATGCTGCTTCTGGTACGAACATTGTCAGCGAGGGGCGCGATCAGGGGACGGTGGTTTTTCCAGATGCCTTCTGCAAGTTTTTTCTGGTCGCAGATCCGGAAGAGCGGGCGCGGCGCAGACATGAAGAGCTGCAGTCGGAAGGAAAAGACATTACCGTCGATGAAATTCTGCAGCAGATTTATCAACGCGATCAACGGGATGAACAGCGCGACGTCGCCCCGTTGAAGGCGGCAGACGACGCGCTGGAAATCAATACTTCGGCAGTTACCATTGATGAAGTGTTAGATCGGCTCGAGCAGACCGTTCGAGAGCGGATCAGTTCGCTCTCGCAGTGATCTTTATCACGGTGATTATTTCTACGATCAGAACTGCAGGGTCATCGTGACAGTCGTGCGGCTGTCCAGCAGATCTTTTCTGTTCGAGATTGGAAATTCCCAGACACCGGCAAGTGACAGACACGAATTGAGCCGGTAGTTGGCACCGATTGCTGTCGTCACCACGTTATTGCCAGCCACGCTGGATGAACCCAGGTTGATCCAGTCTCCCCCTTCAATATTCAACGGGAGGGCCTGGCCGCTCTTGGTGTAAACAATGCCGTTAAGTTCCGCTACTGCGGAAAGTTTGCTGGTGACAGGGTGGTCGTAGTGAATACTGTAATAAATGGACTGTGATTCTTCGGCAGTATCACCGGGTACATGATATCCGGAGGAGGCAATCAGGTGACCGCTGCCAATCTGCTTACCGATGGAGACGTAAGGAGTCCAGACGCCATCCCCGTTCCCCTGGAAGACACGCGAGCTGCCGTTGGTGGCTTCGTAGATCAGTCCGCCAGATAAGAGGAACTGGTTTTCCACATCCCGGATTACAACATACTTCAGCCCCAGCCCGATGTCGGACCAGCCTGTTCGATTTCCGACCCCACGTGTCTGCAGCGTGTTGTAACCGTCTTTGACGGCAATAATTGAAAGGCGTTCGTTTATGGCAATTCCCAGCTGGAGTGCGTAAACCTGCAGGTCCCCTGCACCGAGTACGGGAGTCTGGGCATCTATCATCTGGTTGATGAAGATGCCTCTCACATAGGTCAGAGAGCGCGGGTCAATCGACCAGACCGGATTGCTGACTGGCATGATAAAGTCATCAAAACAGCGGTCACTGGGAAATTTATTGAGTAACGGAATACGGTCGCAGAGTGTGCAGGCATTGCAGTCGCATGGCTCACAACTGCAGACCGGAGTCTGGCAGGCACAGGTGGGACAGGTGCATCCGGAACCAGAGGGGCACAAAGCGGGATGTCCGGTGGGAGCTGTGATTAGCAGGTCCTCTGTTTCCGCCGGTGCAGCCAGGTTTGTTGAAGGTTTTGTGTCAGACTGTGCTGGTGTCGTCACAGGATCGACAAGGGGAGGTGCAGGAGCCGCTTCCAGGTCGATCACGCCTTGAGACAACACTTGCTCCAGTGTTTGAGGTTCAGCCGTTTCTTCAGCAAAAACTGCCGAAAGGCCGGCGTGTAATGTAAACATGGTCAAAAGCAGCAGCCCGAACCTCATGTTTTTCCCCCCATGGAAATGCAATAGATCAGTGATTAAAGTCTCATTCTTACTCTGTAGTCTTCTTCAGGTCTCAGGACTTATCGGCACTTATCACTTGAGAGAATAGGTATATAAAGTGGGGTTTATTTGTTTTATGGGATTGCATGGAAATGCCGCAGGTAGCGATTGTTACCGTTAAACAAAAAAGCACGTCTGTACGACGTGCTTTTTTATTCTGGTTTGAAATCGGAGCATAACAAGTTCTGCCAGCCTCCGAGTCTGAGTATTAGATTTATAGCCAGCCTTACTGTAACGTCTCGAGGTCGATCTGGACCGAGTCTGGATCGAGAGATGCTACGGTTAAAAGTGATGTGCTCTAATGCATCAGTTGTTTTTCGAAATCGATATCGTATTTTTTCATCTTCTTATAGAGCGTGGTCCGGTTGATCCCCAGGGCTTTAGAGGTATTCTGCCGGTTCCAGCCGTTCGCTTCCAGAGCTTCAATAATGATCTGACGTTCCGGATTCGCCAGCGCCGTTTTCAGGGAACCGTTGCTAATGCGATTTTCCGGCGAAAGTGAGTATGACTGTTCCTGCCGAATCTGTTCTGGCAGATCATGCATGCGGATATAGTCACCTTTTGTCAATACAACGCAGCGTTCTACAACGTTGATCAGTTCGCGAACATTTCCCGGCCAGGAGTATTTCAGCATGGCCTGTGTGGCAGAAGCATCAAATCCGTTAATCGATTTTCCGATCTGTTCGTTATAGACCTTCAGGTAATGTTCAATCAACAGTGGTATGTCGCTGATGCGTTCCCGCAATGCCGGTTGAGTCAGGGTGATGACGTTGATTCGGTAATAGAGGTCCTGTCGGAACTCTCCTTTGGCCACCATTTCTTCCAGGTTCTGGTTGGTAGCGAGAATCAGACGGATGTCGACGGAGTGAGTGACATTATCGCCGACGGCTTCGAATTCCCGATCCTGTAAGACCCGCAGCAGTTTGACCTGCAGGCTGGGAGAAGCAGTCGCAATTTCGTCCAGGAACAGCGTGCCGCCATCTGCCTGCAGGAACTTTCCGATTTTGTCGTGGGACGCTCCGGTAAACGAACCGGCTTTGTGTCCAAACAGCTCACTTTCCAGTAATGAATCAGGTAGCGCACCACAGGCGACTTCGACGAAAGGTTGATTGCAGCGGTCACTTAACTGGTGGATTGCACGGGCGGTCATCGTTTTGCCTGTACCGTTTTCACCCAGAACGAGCACGGTAGTACGGGTATCTGCCACGCTTTCAATCAGGTCGAACATTTTCTGCATTTTGTAATCCTGGCCGACAATGTTCGAGAGGCCGAATCGCTGATCAAGTTGTGCCTTGAGTGATTTGTTTTCTTCGACCACTTTGCGCTGGTCGAGGCAACGTTCGATCGTCAGGCTGAGTTCTTCGTCGATGACCGGTTTGGTCAGATATTCAAACGCGCCCAGGCGGATCGCTTCGACGGCGCTTTCGATGGTTCCATAACCAGTGAGCATAATGACCGCGGTATCCGGTGCATGGTCTTTAACCCATTCGAGCAGATGGAAACCATCCTGATCAGGCAGGTTCACATCACAGACAACGACCTGAAAGGGGAATTCCTTTAAACGCTCAATCGCATCCAGGCAGCTGAGAGAAGTTTCGGTACGATGCCCGAGGCTCCTCAGGTAATCAGCCATCGCTTCCAGAATATATTGATCGTCATCGACTACCAGTAATGAACCAGAGTTTGTCTTCATTGAATTATGTCTCGCCAAAGTGTGCATGTTAGCTGTAATCGTCGTACAACTGTGTCGTGGGTAAAATGCAGCCAGTCAATAGCTGAATTTACAATCTGAATTGAAAATCTGTGTAAGTGTTCGGAAAGAAATCAATCCATGATCTCGGCCGAACGAACTGCTGGATAAATCAGACCCCGTTACAGATGAGGTTCCGATCCAGACTTTCATGTCAGACAAAGTTGTCACCGGATCGGTGATGAAATCACCTGATGATGAAACTGGGAGTCAAACATAATGAAGGGATATTCAAACATAGAACACGAGTTTCAATCGGGCAACACCCGAAGGTGAAGCGCTGTTGTTTTCCCGAATCAGTGTTGTGGAAAATATCAGACGATGTGCTCTCGGAGGTGTATTTATGAGCACATGAAACGGCTCGTAGAGGATTGTGAAAAACGATTGAATCGGTCATTCCGGTTCTACAGCGTTGTGAACTGCGCGTGAGATCGGCCTGTAATCGATAAATCTCCTGCAGTCGATAGAGGGGGTATAACTGATTTATTCGCGGGCAAATTCTCATGCTTGCCAAGTTTAGCCACTTTAGGTTAAGTCGGGGAAGTGTCTGCTGGGGCATGATGCTTCGAGAAGGTGTTTTTTTCGGTTTTCATTCCGGAATCCGGTAACCGATGATGAAATTCCACTTATTGGAGGCTGAATCGTCTCAGAAATACCGATTGAGAACGAATGATAACTGTAAACACAGCCTTGAGATGGTGCGCTTGTACTGCTACTATTGGGGCTTACGTGGAAAGAATCCAGACTGTCAGAAGGCAGGTCGGGTGGTCCTGGCGTGAACAATTTCAGCATTCACTGGTTTTATAATCGTTGCAACTGCAGAGAACACGATTAAAGTCAGCAGTTGGTCCGCTAATGGTCTGTATTGTTGTGGCGAGTGACCAGTCAGCCTTTCCGAATAAACAGGGTATTAATTTCCTGAAGTTAGCCTCTCGTATCAGGCTCCTCAAAAGATAACAGCCGAGGAAGGCCCCCATTTGGTGCGGACCCGGTCAAAGAAAGTGGGAGTTGTCCGTTGTTAAGAGCGATCATAAGTGATATTCACGGTAATCTCGAAGCGCTGGAAGCTGTTCTGGCAGATATTGACAGCCGTGAGATCAGTGAGATTTATTGCCTGGGCGATATTATCGGCTACGGTCCGAATCCGCGCGAATGTATTGACCTGGTAAGAAAACGCTGCCAGAAGTCATTACTGGGTAACCATGATCAGGCAGCGTTATTTGATCCGGAAGGTTTCAATGCAGGCGCTGAACGGGCTATCTTCTGGACGCGTCGCATGCTGGAAACCGGCGATGCCTCGAAGAATCAGGATCGCTGGGATTTTCTGGGCGAATTACCTCGCATGATACGCGAAGATAAACTCCTGTTTGTGCATGGTTCTGCACGGAATCCGTTGAACGAATACGTGTTTCCGGAAGACATCTACAATCAGCGTAAAATGGAGCGGATTTTTGGTCTGGTCGACCAGTACTGCTTCCAGGGACATACACATATTCCCGGAGTTTTCACAGAAAGTATGAATTTTCTTGCTCCGGATGAAATAGATTACGTTTACCCCTTTGGCCAGGAAAAATTCCTGGTGAATGTGGGCTCGGTCGGTCAGCCACGTGATGCAGATAATCGTTCTTCCTATGTGATCATCGATGATGAGAAAGTGTCGTTTTGCCGCGTCGAATATGATTTTAATACGACCGCTGAAAAAATTTACGATATTCCTGATTTAGACAACTTCTTAGGCGACCGCCTGCGGGATGGTCGATAACAATGGAACAAAAACGTCTCTTACTATTCGTCACACTGTCAGCATCAATGCTATTTTTCTGGCAGCTGTTCATTAACCCGAAAATCGCTCCTCCACCCGCAGCGCAAAACGTCGTCGAGAATGACGCACAAGATCCTCAGGGTGCCGATGCGCCTCTGGTGGCAAAAAAACCGGATCTCCCCGGGGCAGATAATGGAGCGGAGGTAAAGCCGGCGCCTCCTGAAGCAGAAGTGCTGAAAAATCCTCAACGCACGATACTGCTGGGATCGCTGGACCCTGAAACGGGCTATTTCCTGCAGACAAAAATTTCGACTCAAGGAGCGTCTCTGGTTGAGGCACACCTGAATGATCCGCTGTACCGGGATCTGAATAATCCCAAACAACCGTTGAAAATTCTGGGTGAATTTGCAGCCGGTAAAGACTTCAAACGCAGCCTGGATCTGGATGTGGCACAACTGGATGCCAAACTGGCCGCGTTAAATACAGACTGTCACTCTGCCAACTGGAAAGTTCTGGAACTGGTAAAAGATCCGGATGATCCCAAACTCTATCAGTCAGTTCTCCTGAGTCTGACAGCCCCGGATGGCAGCATTGAAGTACAGAAGAAATACGAACTCAAGAAATATCCGGTTCCAGAGGGAAAAGATTTTCGTGAGTTTCGTGACACCGATCAGGCAGGGTACATGGTTCACTTTGATATCAAAGTGGTCAACCACAGCCAGGCGGCACAGAAGCTGGATTATCAGCTATTGGGGCCGATCGGGATTCCACTGGAAAATGCCGAAAACACCCGCAAGTATCGCGATCTGCGGATTGGCTTTCTGCAGGATGACAAGAGCGTTGAAACGGAAATCTTTACTGCCCCCGACATCATTGAAAATGTGAATGCGCAGCAGGTCGAGAAGTACAGCCGGGCATTTCAATTTGCCGGCGTTGATATTCAATACTTCGCTGCTCTCCTGACGCCGGACGGAAAAAACTACGATCCCCAGCTCGTTAACGGCGAAATGCAGTCCAATTATTCGGCGAGTATCGAGCCTGTCCTGGTCCAGCGAGGATTGAGGGATGAAACACAGAGCCGGATCACGGTTCAAGTTAATTCGAAGGATCTGGATCTGGCACCCGGTGGCGATATCACACACAGCTATGCGATGTATACCGGACCAAAACGGGAATCTCTGCTGGGGCCCCCACTGAATGCAACCGAAATTATGGACCTGGGTATTTTCGGGCCGGTTGCCAAGCTGATGTTGTGGCTGTTGACCACCCTGCATGGATTTGGCCTGTCCTATGGAATTGCCATTATCTGCCTGACGATCATCGTGCGTGGTAGTCTGTATCCGCTTTCGCGCAAGCAGGCGATTGGTGCCCAGAAAATGAAAGAGTTACAGCCACAGATTGCTGAACTCAAAAAGAAATACGGGGATGATCGCGAGAAACTGGGCCGGGCGCAGATGGAGCTGTTCAGCAAGAACAACTATAACCCCCTGGCGGGCTGTCTGCCGATTTTCATGCAGCTGCCGATTTTCTTTGGTCTGTATACCGCTTTGAACAACGCCGTCCAGCTGCGGGGCACTCCTTTCCTGTGGGTGGATAACCTGGCTGCTCCGGACGCCCTGTTTCAGATGCCGTTTGCCATTCCCTTCCTGGGAGACCAGTTTAATCTGCTGCCTATTGTGACCGTTGGATTGTTCGTCATGCAGCAGAAACTGTTCATGCCGCCGCCAACTGATAAAGATCAGGAACTGCAGCACAAAATCATGAACTACATGATGATCGGGATGGGATTCATGTTCTATCATGTTCCCGCGGGTCTGTGCGTGTACTTCATCGCCTCCAGCCTGTGGGGGATCTGTGAGCGAAAGCTGCTGGACTTCCAGTCCAAACGCCGTCCGTCGACCATTGTGGGATCAGATCCGAACGTGATCGACGTCGAAGCCAAATCGAAGAAAACCCAGAATCGAAAAAAACAGACTGATGAAAATGAGCCACCCGCCAAAAAAGGCTGGTTTGCCCGACTCCAGGAAATTGCGGATCAGGCACAGGAGCAGGCAGCATTGAACGATCGGCGACAGGAGAATTCCCGCGATAAAGGAACGGGGAAAAAATCCAAAAAACGCCGCTAGACTGTGACCCGTTTTCTGTAGCCTCTCCTGGACCATTTGGACCGGGTGTACCAGCTTGTCAGACGATCTGGTTAAATGTGATGCGCCATGGACTGTGTCTGGATTCAGGATGCGGTTATGTCTGGTTTTCTCTTAAGCGAGAAGTTTCCCAGCGGACCTGCTCCTGAAATGTTTCTTTACGAGATTCGGCATGAATCTGCAATTTGATGATACGATTGTCGCGTTGGCCTCTGCACCGGGTAGTGGTGCAGCAGGTCTGATACGTATCAGCGGAAACGAGATTCTTCCCTGTCTGCAAGACTGTTTTGACTCTGATGCGAAATGGCAGAACTCCCGACTGCCGACTCGTTATTCCGGCACCATCAAACTGGCAGGCTCCGATTCCCGGTTGCCAGGGGCGCTCTATTTCTGGCCAACTGCGCGTAGTTTCACCGGTCAGCCTCTGGCCGAATTTCACACAGTCAGTTCGCCTCCCCTGCTGGAGTCGGCCATCGAGAATCTGGCAGCGCATGGTGCCCGGATGGCGCGACCGGGCGAATTCACGCTGCGTGCTTTCCTGGCAGGACGCGTCGATCTCGTCCAGGCAGAAGCGGTGCTCGGGGTAATTGATGCCTACGATCATGAAGAGTTGGATCTGGCACTCAGCCAGCTGGCAGGAGGCGTTTCTACCAGGATCGGCGCTGCCCGGGTGGATCTGCTGGAACTGCTGTCTGAGCTCGAAGCAGGTCTGGATTTTGTCGAAGAAGATATAGAATTTATTGATCGTGAAACACTGGTCAACCGTCTGCAGAAGATTCGTGAGTTCTGCGAACAACTGTATCTTGACTCTTCGGAACGGATGGAATCGACGGGCAGCCTGTCACTCGTACTGGCTGGTCTGCCGAATGCAGGCAAGAGTACATTGTATAATGCCCTGGTCGGTGATGAGCAGGCAGCACTGGTGTCAGATATCGAAGGCACCACCCGTGATTATCTGGTGACCTCACTCAACTGGAGCGGTCAGCCGATTCAACTGATTGATACAGCAGGTCTGGAAGCGGGCGTACATGAGATTTCAGTCTCTGCCCAGCAGTTTCGCCAGCAGCAGATGGCACAGGCAGATCTGGTCGTCTGGTGTACTGCAGCGGACCTGTGTCCCGAATTGCGCAGCATTGATCAATCACAGCGCACGCAGCTTGCTGAATCACTTAATGTCATCACAGTGCTGACGAAAAGTGATCTCTCCCCTGCTCTGAATGGGGACGCCGCCTGCGAGGTGGCGTTGAGTGTAGCTGAAGAATCGGGACTGGAAGATCTTAAGCATGCGGTTCTCTCGCGTTTGAGTGAATCCCGGCGGGGCAGTCGCCAGTTGATTGGTTCAACGGCCTCCCGTTGTCGCGACAGTCTGCGTCAGGCAGGACACTCTCTGCAGGCGGCGGAAGAAGCCGCGCAGTTACAAGTAGGAGAGGAACTGGTTGCGATTGAGATTCGCGAAGCCCTGCAGCATCTGGGGCAGATCGTCGGGCAGGTTTATACCGATGACATTCTGGATCGCATCTTCAGTAAGTTCTGTATCGGCAAATAATTATTTGCTTTCAGGCGTATGCTGATGCACCCATTCGGGGACGGTTCCGAACTCAATTCCCAGTTGCGGTACGAAATAGAACCACATAAATGCGGTCAACAGGAAGACCCCGATCAAATTGAGAATAATACCGTACTTGAGCATGTCTGACATTCTGATTTTTCCCGATGCAAATACAATGGCATTGGGAGGCGTGGCAATCGGCATTGTGAAGGCGCAGCTGGCCGAAATGGCAGCGGGAATCATGATCAGACGCGGATCGATGTCGAGACTGACGGCCGTCGCCGCCATGATGGGCAGCACTGTATTCACGGTGGCAATATTGGATGTAAATTCCGTCAGAAATGTCAGCATCAGACACGCGGCAAAGATGAGTGCCCAGGCAGGCCAGCCTGCGATGCGTTCGGAAAATACCTCTCCCACCCAACCAGAGAGATCGGTGCTGCTGAACGCACTGGCGATTGCAAACCCGCCACCAATCAACAGCAGCACTCCCCAGGGAAGACGTTCTGCCGTTTCCCAGTCCATCAGGTATTGCGTCTCCCCCTGCTCCGATTTCTGAGCAGGGATCGCAAACATGAGTAACGCCATGCCCATGGCTACCGTGGAATCGTGTACCCAGCCTGATGCGGAATTGACGGAGATTCCCCACTTGGTCAGAAAGTGGATAGGAAGAGTTTCCCAGCCCGGCAGTAGAACAGTCTCTTCACCAAACGTAAGGGGCTTTCGGGTGATCCATAATATGGCTGTAATCACAAATACCATCAACATCAGGATCTCGGGACGTGTCGGTTTTCCCAGCTGTCTGACATGTTCATTGATGATCGCTTTGGATGACTCTTTTGAACTCGCCAGCTTTGGCATATTCCAGCAGAGTACGATCCAGGTCAGCATCAAAAAGGTAATGCCAAACGGAATGACCATAATCATCCACTCACCTGCAGATAATTGTGGGCCGTCTGGAAACTGCGAAGTCCAGATCGACTGAAATGCAATATTGGTCGGCGTTCCAATGAGTGTCGTTACCCCGCCAATGCTCGCAGAATAGGCAATGCCCAGCAGTAAAGCGACCGAGAAATGTTGGATGGCTTTTGAGGAATCTTCCTGGGACTCAAACATCGCCAGTTCGGAGATCGAACCGATGATCGCCATGCCGATAGGCAGCATGAGTAGAGTCGACGCGGTATTGCTGATCCACATCGAGAGAAACGCGGTGGCGAATAAAAAACCGAGTACAACCCGACGTGGACTGCTGCCTATGACTCGAATCGTGTTTAAAGCGATGCGTCGGTGCACGCCCCACTTTTCTATCCCCAGTGCAATGATGAATCCCCCCATATACAGGAAAATATTCTCATTAATATAAGAACCACTGACGGTTTTTGGGTTTTGAATGCCAAAAATGGGGAACGCCACCAGGGGGATCAGGCTGGTGGCGGCGATGGGAATGGCCTGTGTCATCCACAGGATTGCCATTAAAGCCGTGACCGCGGCGAGACGCTGAGCCGAGGGAGTCATGTCTGCAGGGGTTGGCAGATTCAGGATGACCACAAACGCAATCACGCTGAACAGTTTCCCGTAGAAGGGAATTCTGCTTTCTCCCGAATGTGATGAGTCGCCAATCACGAATAGAGTTACCCCGTATTATCTCAGTACAACATTCGTAGAGAGTAAGAATCAAGATCAGGATGCGAACGGTTATTCGTCATCGGATGTCGGGTGAATGAACTGATGACCTTTGGGGCGTACGGTCAGGACCGGGCAGGATGCCTTGCGGACCACTTTCTCTGCGACACTGCCCAGCAGCAGGTGTGCGGTGAAAGAACGTCCGTGTGTACCCACCACAATCAGGTCGATCTCTTCCCGCTTGGCATATTTCAGAATATCGACAAACGGATTTCCGTGTACCCAGTGGGTTGAAATTTCCAGGCCTGCTTTGTCTTCATCCAGAATCCAGTTGTCTAACCGGGTTTTGGCAAAGTTTTCAAAGTCTTCTTTGGGAGGCAAGGCATAGCTCTCGAACATCGGCATATAGACCACAGGGTCTTCAATGACGTGCAGCAGATGCAACTGGGCACCGAATTTTTTCGCCAGTTCGACTGCATACTGAGTCGCTGCCTGAGAGGTTTCGCTGAAGTCTGTTGGTATCAGGATTTTATTGATGTCGATCATGAGCGGTTCCCTTGTGTTTTCCGAGCTGGCAATCTCTGCGTATGTTGCGAGAAGAGTTCATTATAAGAGGTGTTTGTCTGGAAACAATAGCCGGGGAAACCGCAATCGGGGATTCAGTCAACTGTTTTTTTAAATTGTAAAGAAATCGGAGTCCTCGTTTGTGAATCTGCCGGGTTCTCCCTATGATAAAAGTATCTCTGCCCGACAGGCGCGGGGCTAACGTCATTGAAAAATGGAACAACAAGAGCATTATAAACGTTCATATTGTGGAGTCAGATAATGGAAAAATGGCCTATTGGTGTATTCGCTTCGGTTGACGCCGGATTAGGAGTGCATTTTGACGTGGTTCAGGAGTTGGGAATTCCTACCGTACAGATCCATGCACCTCACAAACAGACGCGAACTCCCGAAGTGGCACAGGAATTCCTGGAACGCTGCAATTCTGCCGGGATCAAACTCACCTGTGTGTTTGGCGGATTTGATGGTGAAAGCTATGCAGACATCCCCACTACAAAACAGACCGTGGGACTGGTTCCCGCTGAAACACGAGCCGCCCGTGTTGAGGAAATGAAAGAGATTTCTGACTTTGCGAAATTGCTTGGATGCGATACGGTCGCTTTGCATATTGGCTTTGTTCCTGAAGATCGTGATTCAGACGATTACAAAGAACTGGTGTCGGTTACACAGGGCCTGCTGGATCATGTCAAAGTCAACGGACAGAACCTGAATCTGGAAACGGGACAGGAATCCGCAGACCACCTGCTTGATTTTATCAGTGATGTCGGTCGAGATAATCTGAAGATCAACTTTGACCCTGCCAATATGATTCTGTACGGAACCGGTGATCCGATCGCTGCTCTGAAACGGGTAGGACATCTGGTGGGTAGTGTCCACTGTAAAGATGCGACCTGGGCAGCAGAGGAGAAACGGGGGATTGACTGGGGCGCGGAAGTTCCTCTCGGCGAAGGTGATGTCGGCATGGGGACCTATCTGCGGACTCTGGATGATATCGGTTACACCGGTCCTCTGACGATCGAACGGGAAATTCCCGAGGATCGCGAACAGCAGAAGACGGATATTGGCAAGGCCGTTTCGCTGTTAACCGAGCTGAAAAAGCAACTGGGTTAATTCGAACCGTCCCCTGCTCTTCGAAACTGGCAAAGTGATTGTTGCGGAGACCGTCTGTGAAAAATCTGATTGAAGACGTGACCTGTGCCGGGTGTTATTGCGCATGTGACGACATTCGGCTGGAAACTGACGGTCAGCAGATTCAGGAAGTTCAGACCACCTGCTCACAGGGGCAGGCCTGGTTTGAACGCGCGGCGACCACAGATCAACTGGTTCCACTGATCCAGGGGCAGCCTGTTTCTCAAACAACAGCCATCGAACGGGCAGTCGAACTGATTCAACAGGCGCAGGCACCGCTTGTGACCGGTTTCTCGCAGACTTCAACCGATACCCAGCGTGCTGCTGTCGCGTTAGCAGATCAGACAGGAGCGAACATCGACACTGGTGCGACTGCTGTAACCAGGGCCCTGGAGCAGGTGGGAGAGGCCACATGTACTCTCGGCGAAGTGCGCAGTCGTGCCGACCTGATTATTTACTGGGGGGCTGCGGACCTTCTGAGCAATGCCCGTCACAGACAGTCACTGGTAACAACTTCCCCGGAAATTACTCGTAAAACCGTCGCGATGGGGGAAGCAGGTTCACTTGTGTCTGACTTTGCAGATGAGTGCATTCAGATCGAACCAGAGCGGGAACTTGAAGTGATCTGGCAACTGCGTGCTCTGCTGAAAGGGGTGGACCTCGCCGGAAAAGAACCAGTGGGAATTGCGGAAGCAGAACTGCAGTCGCTGGCTTCACAACTGAAACAGAGTAAATACATCGTCTTTTTTACCGGACCGGATTTCAAGCAGGGGCTCCTGGCGCATCGCAAGCTGGAAGCGCTTTCACTGCTGGTCAAAGAAATTCAAAGCGAACGTCGCTGCCATGCGATCACAGTCCCAAATACCAGTGAGACCAAAGGGGCAGAACATGTACTGGCCTGGCAGACAGGATATGCGGCTACAGTCAATTTTGCTTCCGGATTTCCCCGCTACTCACCTGGCGAATACCAGGCCACTCGGTTGCTGGAACAGTGCCAGGTCGATCTGTGTATTCTGACGGGGGGGAATCCCCTGGCAGGATTATCAGATAAGGCGATTAAGAATCTGAAACAAGTCGCTTCCATCCTGGCTGGTCCTGTATTGCTTCCGGATTTTCAACCCGATGTGTTCCTGCCGACGGGCATCACCGGGATTCATTTTTCCGGTTCGATGTATCGCTATGATGGAACACCACTCCCCTTGCGTGGATTTCTGCCCACTGTTCAAAATAGTGAAGCAGATGTGCTGAAACAGATCAGTCAATCTCTCTAGTTTCCTGGCGAATCACATTCGACGGAGAAATACCTCCTTTGACTGTTACCTGATCGGAATATTCGGAGTATCAGGTACAACCCAAATCAGATTTTTGTATCGGAAATCCCTCCTTAGCAGTGTTTTCCGGTTTTTCAAACTAGGCTTACAGTAAGAGCTTTCTTTACGAGAGAGTAAGCGTTCGATTAATAATCATCTGTTTTGAATCGGCTGATATGTAAGAGCTGATTGCCTCTTCAGGTTACGAAAATGACTACAGAAATAAAAGAACAAACGGGCCCATCCATCGAATCACAGATTGATTCTGAGGAGACTGTTTCCATACGCGTCGAAGATCTGATCGTGGGACGCAGGATCAATCATCCAATCTATGATGCGCACGGCGTGTTACTGCTGGCTGCAGATTCCGTAGTAAATTCACGTTTCAAACAGTTATTACGCGATCGGAAAATGCCTCAGGTAGAAATTCACAATGAAGATGCCGCCTCGGTCAGTCTGGGGTCGGATACGATGCTCGATGCGTCCAGCCAGGGAATTTTTTCAACTGAACTTACCGCAAAGCTGGACCGATTGATTGAATCGGGTTCCATGTTCGTTGCCAACACCGGACCGGCCGTCCGGGATTCCATGGTGATGCATGGCTGCAAAGCATACGATCCTGCACAACGTGAAAAGCTGTTTGAACAGCAGAAACAATTTGGAGAGTCTCTGGATGGTATGATGCGTGGTGCCCTCACCGGTAAACCTCCCAGTGGAGCAGATATTACCGGGATGGCAGCCAGTTATCTGACGCAACTGACTTCTGATGCAGACAGTGTGATCTCCGCTGCGGTCGAAGCCGGCAAAGATGAGTCTCTCTCACAGCATTGTCTGCAGATGTCATTGCTGGGAATGGCAATCGGCACCGAACTGAATTTAGATGAGAACAATGTCCGTAACATTGGACTATGTGGACTGGTACATGACTGGGGGATGGTTCGCGTTCAGGAGAAAATTGGCAGAGGACGTCGTCAATTAAGTCCCCTGGAGCGGATGGAGATGCAGAAACATCCGATCTTCTCCCTCGAAATGCTGGAAAATGTAGCAGGTATCCCCAGCGTCGTGCCCGTCGTCTGCTACCAGGTTCACGAACAGCCCAACGGGTTGGGGTATCCACGCCAGCGATCTCATAAAATGATTCATTTGTTTGCCCGTATTCTGAATGTTGCACATTCTTATGTTTCTCTCACGAGTTCAAGGGAAGATCGACCTGCTTTGATGCCTTATGCGGCGATGGAGTATCTGTTACGGCTGACGAACGATAAAACGATTGACCAGGGGCCCATGCGGGCTCTGTTAAACCTGCTCTCTCTGTTTCCCATCGGGAGTATCGTGATCCTTACCGATGGAAGTGCAGCCCGGGTCATCCGCCGAAATAAAGATTTTTATACCGGCCCAATCGTTCAACTGATTCAGACTGCTGATGGCAAAAATGTAGATCCGCTGGATCCGGACAGTATTATCGATCTGAATGTAAGTGATCTGGAAATTGATCAGGCTTTGCCGACCCCTGGAAAAGATGAGATCGATTTGTCATCAGACCTGTTTGATGGTCAGATCTAGAACGCTTCCTTTTCACCATCGCGTCTGTTGATCTGTTATACCCGGTCCAAATCGACCTGGAGACGATGCAGCCAAACTCAACACAGTCTCGATGCAGTTCTGATCGTTAAAACTCACAGATTCCGCACAACTTAAACAGTGAATTCACCAGTATTTGCAGTAGAACAGATCAGGAACCAGGAAAACTCATGAAACCTGACGAGGAAGTAGTGGTTTTGCTTGAAACTCAGAGAGGAATGGCTTATATTTCCATCTCGCTTCCATTAAGCAATGATTGCATATGGGGTTAACGCCCCAATATTTCATTGGGAAACGAAGGGCATGTAGCTCAGTTGGTAGAGCACAGGACTGAAAATCCTGGTGTCGGCGGTTCGATCCCGCCCGTGCCCACTTTTAACTCATTAAACCAGTTCGGGCGGGAATATCAGTTGATATTCCCGCCCGTTTGCGTTTCCCGGATTTCGATCTCTTTTGACCTGATCTCTCGGTCAGTCGATATCCGGAGACAATGCCAGCAGGTGGACTCTCCAACTCCCTGTCCCCCGATGTCCCTTTCCGCCGATTAGTTCAATCGCTCAGGGAACGTAGTCTGGAATTTCGTCACCATAATCCGGGTCATCGGGGACGATTTCAATAAAGTGAGTCAGCCGCGAAAGTGAAGCGGTCTGGCTCCTGAATCGACCTGGCCCGGGAATCAGCTTGTAGTCGATGACATTTCCAGTGTGATCAGTATCGGCGCTTGCATAGCCGTAATGATAACAATGCCGTTTCCAGCGGTTTAATTCCTGGCTGGTGAGTGCTGAATGGATCGACTGAATTACAATAACAACAATAAATGCAACGGTGGTGACTTTCATGAGAATTAACCCCTATTGCGTGCCCGCTGTGCACAACGTAACAACTTCAACTCATTGATTCCAGATGAATATTTTATTTGGCACATTTTATCTTATCGTGCTATCCTCCTGATCAGTGGCTGTGAGAATAATTTATTGACAGCCAGATTGTGTCCTGTTTTACTGAAGCGTCTCCCGATCCATCTGGATTCTTTGGTTAAAAGTAATGCGATCTGGAGACGGTTGAGTAATCTAATGGAGTTAGTGGTTTCCAAGGCATGTTTAACAGGAGGATTGAAATGAGATGTTTTATAACTGTTTTACTGCTATCAAGTTGCTCCATGGCAGGGGCAGCCGAGCAGCCGTCGATTGAAGTGTCGGCGATGAGTGAGATTCAAGTGGTTCCCGATGAAGTCATTCTGTATCTGGCAGCCCACACGCGAGACAAGCATCTTTCCATTGCCAAACGGGATAACGATGAGGTCACGACTGCTGTCATGGAGGTATTTCCCCGTTATCAGATTCCAGACGAGGATATCAAAATCACTGACCTGGATCTCACCCCCGATTACGGTCAATTCAATTCCCGTTCAGAAACTCCGATCGCCTATGATTTTGTCCGATCCATGCGGATTCGTTTGACTAATTTCGATCATATTGAACCTTTGCTGTCCGATGTGGTTCAGGCAGGTTTGAATGATGTGAAACGAATCCATTTTCGGGTAAGTAATCAGCGAAAGTATCAGTTCGAAGCTCGAAAACTGGCGATGACCTATGCCCGTGAGAAAGCAGTGCATCTGACCGAATTAACAAATATGAAACTGGGCTCTCCTCTGAGAATTGAAGAAGGAATCGAATCAAACTGGGACGCAGGCGGGTTTGGCGGTGCGATGGTGCGCATGGAACCGGACCGACCTCAGGGAGATCAACAGCAGATTCAACCGGAAAAAACGAAACTGATGCTGGTCGCCCTGCAGAAAGACAAAACAAAGCATGAAAAATCAGCACGGATTCTTGCCGCACCGGGCCAGATTACTATTTCTGCCCAAGTAACGGTCAAGTTCGCCATGTCACCTGAGTAATTGAAACCGTACAAAACGATCGATACTGCATCGACTGATTGACAGGCTCTTAAGGTCTGGTACCATCGATTGTACATAACGTCTCATCAGTTCATTCTGAAAGTAGTGCCCTGCCCTGCTTTGTGAATTCGATTTTGTCAGAAAGGTTTCCCATGATCAGTACCGCCGAAATCAGCATGTATCCATTTCAGGAAAGCTACAAGGAACTGATCAAAGCCTTCATTGCCAAGTTGAGTTACTACCCGGATCTGCAGGTGACGCCGGGTCCGACTTCGACGGTGGTGGTGGGCGAGTACGAACAACTGATGGCATGTCTGACGGAAATGTTCCGCTGGAGCCACGAGGAACATGGCAAAGCGGTATTCGTTGTTAAAATCATGCCTGGTTACGAACCCTCCTGATTGGTGGGGAACCATCAATGCGAGTCTACCCTCTGATACTTATATTAATGCTGATGGGGTGTACTTCGGACCGACCACCTATGGAGCCATCCGGTGACAAAATACCGGCTGATGCAGCGGCTGCTCTGAACGAAGCACCTGAGTGGGAACTCTTCTCGCTCAATCCCTGTATTGAAGAGGATCCGGATGACGCCAGCAGATTTCATGGCTGGAAAATACTGGGATCAACGCAGATTACCGATACGACAACCAGGCAGAAACTTATGCAGTCTCTGGAAGAGAGCGTCGCTGCCAATCCGGGGATCGTTGCCGCCTGTTTCTCACCACGTCATGGCCTGCGGGTCAAATGTAAAGACCAGCAGCATGATTTTGTTATCTGTTTTGAATGCTATCACGCAATCTGGTACACGGACGACCAACAGAGAGAGGGCTTCAATCCCACCGACGCGCCAACTGACGCGTTCAACCATGTGTTGAAAACTGCGGAAGTGCCTTTGCCTGAGCCACCAAAGTAATCTGTGATTAAACTCACCACGTCTCAACGGATTATGTGTTGCTGGTCGAGACCGGATCGTCGAGACGCAGCTCTGATCATCTCGCGTTACACTCCGGTTCGATGAATGAAAAATTACTCTGTGTTCTCATCAGTATTTTGGTAACGGCAGATTTCTGCTACACAATTTCTATGACCAATCGCTGGCGGAAAATTTCATGCGGCATCTTTCCGACAAAAGCAGAGATGCCTGGTGGGAGCATGTACTGAGTCAACATATTCTTCCGGTGTCTTGTGGCGGATTGCCGAAAACACCGATTGAGGCTGATGCAAAACAGGCAATTACGGCTTAAGGTTCTCGCAGCAGCAGCCACAGAATCAGCGAGAACAGGCCGAGCAGTCCCAGTCCGATATGCAGGGCTGGAACGCTGATCAAACCAGTCAGGGAATTGCCGGTCACGAACGGCCAGAATGGGTGCATGTCGTCATGCATCAGGCTGTCGAGAAAAACGTGTGAGACTCCCCCGATCAAACCCGCCAGCAGCGACTGATTGAGCAGCCGGATATTCTGTGTCTGCTCAAGTCGTGCTTTCCAGCGTGAACCGGCGGGCATCAGTCGAACGATGATCAAAATTACGGCCCACATCAACAATCCAGAGAGGAGCCCAACCAGGCTGCCGCCAATGTAAGTATGCAGGTAACGGTGGAGCGGTGGTTCGTCTCTGCTCAGATAGTACAGCACTTCTACATCAATCAGGACGTTCGCGGCCATGAAGGACGTCAGCCAGAATGAACGGGGGCCAAAGACTTTAGTCAGCAGTCCGGGGCTGAAATGAAACGGCGTGAGTGGAATGAGAAATTCTCCCTGGTGGAATGTTGAATTCGATTCATTGAAGAATGCTTAATATTCAGTTTCCCGTCGTGGCGAACAGGTATCGAGTCCAGAGATGATTCTCTTCACCCCCGTCAACGATTTTCTGATGACACCAGTCGGTGGGGTACAGGTAGGTTTCGTCATCTAACTGAAGCGGAAGACCAATTGTAGCTCTCCATTCACAACTGACATTGGATCGGACAACCTCTCCCACATAAGATCCCCATAAGATGGATCTTTTCATCACCTGGTCTTCCGAAAATGGCTTCTCCAGGTGTTCGCGATGCATTTGAGCTAAGATCTGATCGACCTTCTTGATCGATTCGGGAGAGTAATCCAGATCAATATCATATTCACTTTTTGCGATGTCCACTATTTTAGCCGCGTTTTCTTTCCTCAGGTCTGCCAAGGTCGCATCATTGAATCCAGGGTTGTAATTGTAGTATTGCAGAAAAATCGCGTATCCCGCGATGAGGATCAGGAAGGCAACTAAAATACGAATTCTGCTTTTAGGAGATGATTCGGCCATGAGTAAAAGCATCTGACTTTAAAAGAACGGTCTCGTTGCGAATAAAAAAGACGTGAGATTATTTTAGCTCGCACTGATTCAACAGAGAATGCTGAATTCCAGGGGAAGTCAGGTTTTCTCAAGTTGCCATTGCTTTTTTATTCCTGGGCCTGCATCCTGTGAAGAAAGGAGAACGGAAGACAGCCTGACCCAATCACAAGGAGATTTTCGTATGCCCGGTTTTTTTGAGATGATGATTCTCAGTTCCATTCTGCTGATTGGAGTCTTTCCCTTCTGGATGATCTGCAGCAAAGCCGGTTTCCCCGGCTGGATCAGTCTTCTGATCTTATTTCCGGTGCTGAATATCGGGCTGTTGTTCTTTCTGGCGTTCGCGGAATGGCCTGCTCTGCAGGAGAGGACAAATCAAGATCCGATTTAAGTGGAATGTAGCACTCAGGGTGTGTCAGGTTCGGCTTCATGATGGTTTTATTAAATGTTATTTTCCTGCTCGTGTTATTTTTTATGACATTTACCGTGATCGCGGCAGTGGTGTGGGGAGGCTTGTTCCTGGCGAAAATCCGCCACAAACGACGGTGGCGGATCGGCTCATTTGCTGTGTATTGTCTTTGTCTGGTTATGCTCGATTTTATACTGTCACGTCCTGCGGCTGTTTTCGAACGCACATTCGGCTTTGCTCCGACTGCTGAAGTAATTGAACTGGAGTCATCGATCTGGATATTGGGGGATGGGGGAAAAATTACAATCGCTTTTACAGGTAAGCGGGAAACTGTAGATCAAATATTAAAAAGTGGAATGCAGAGGCAAACGGATGTAGGGAGGTCCGAGCACTATCGTCGCATCTTTTCCGAACACTTTGGATGGGAATCGGAAGATCTCTATTTCAACCCGTCGACCGGGCGTGTCAGATATTACTGGTGTGGTAGTGATTAATTAGGAAAGCACAAAAGAAGTTCCTGCCGGAAGTGTTTTGACAGTGTCCCGTTATTACGACTAAATGTGAAACGCTCTAGATGGTTTCCAAGGCGTCAGAAAATAGTTCATCCATCATTTTCTCCAGGGTATTTTGGTTAAATGGTTTTCTGATAAATCGATATCCTTTTGCCGCGAGATTGACGTGGCGAAGCTCAGGAGTCGCATCTCCCGTGCAAAATAAAATGGGAGGAGGGTTTCCCAGTTTACAGATACTTTCATAAGCTTCGGTACCCGTCATGTGCGGCATCGAAATGTCAAATACCAACCCCTGAATGTTATGTCGTTCCCGTCTATATATTTCTACCGCTTCACGTCCATTGCTCGCTGTAATTATCTGATATCCCAGGTTGTGCAGCATGCGCACTGTAACCAGGGTTACGATGGAATCATCATCGGCAATCAATATTGTTTTGTTGTTTAAAGACGTATCTTTTTCAAGAAATAATTCCTGTTCATCAGCGCCTTTCTCCAGATTCGTCTCGGATTTCTGATAGTACTGGGGGATCACTATTTCAAACCTTGTTCCTTTTCCAACGGTAGTTTCAAATTCCACCTTGCCCTCATGTTCGTAAGCGGCAGAGTACACGATGGAAAGTCCCAGCCCGGTTCCTTTTCCAACTTCCTTTGTTGTGAAAAAAGGATCAAAAATGCGGTCTTGAATTTCTTCACGTATTCCGGTTCCCGGATCGATGACATAAAAGCCAATCTGGTCTCTGCCGGTTTCCGAAGTGATTAATCGTGTTCCGATGGTGATGGTGCCTCCGTCGGGTATCGCATCACGAGCGTTCAGACACAAATTCAAAATTGCCTGTCCCAGAATGAGTGTATTGGCCCTAATGGGGGGCAACGAAAGTGCTAATTCAAAATTCAGATTAATTTTATCTGGCATTAATGGTTTGAGTAAATTTTTTAAGTCTTCAATCACATCGTCAGGCTCGCATTTTATTTTTGCAATATTATCAATACGGCTGAAATGCAATAATTGCTGTGTTAGCTGCACAGCACGATCGATGGCAAAGATACTTTCTGAAAGATCTGAATATGCGGACGATTGAGGATTGAGTTCGTCCTGCGCGAAACAGACATAACCGCGGATTGTCTGCAATAAATTGTTGAATTCATGCGCCCCGCCCCCTGCCAGTTCCCCCACTGCCTGCATCCGTCCATGACGACGCAGTTCCAGCTCTTTTTGACGCAGGGCTTCACGCGCCATTTCCAGCTCGGTGATGTCGATTGAGACCTCGAGGATTCCTGTCGTATTATCATTTAGATTAAGTGGGACCTTGTTAGTGTCTAGAATATTCTGGCCACCATTTGCGGATACCCGGGATTCGATCTGATGCATTAATGGGGTACCGGTCGTTACGACCTTTAATTCGTCTTGAAGTTGTTGTTCAATGTAAGTGGATTCAGGTTTCAATTCTGAATCTGTTTTCCCCAAAATCGTGCGGGAGTGTTTGTATCCTGAAAGCGCCAGAAAATTGTCATTACAACCCAGGTAGCGTAAGTCAGAGTCTTTCCAGGATACGGAAAAGGGAATGACATTTAAAATCGTACGCAGGAGGGTATTTTGTGTGTCCAGAAGATCCTGCGATTGTTTTTGACGGGTGATATCAAAATGTACTCCTACCACTCTCGTCGGGAGCCCCAGATCATTGCGCGCCACAACCTGTCCGCGTGCCATTGTCCAGCGATACTGATTATGGTCGCATAAAATACGATGTTCCGAGATGAAATAATCCTGGTTGTTAGTTGTCACTGCTGCCAGTTGCTGTGAAAACAGATCCAGATCTTCTGGATGAATCCGTTGTTCCCAAGACTCCAGATTGTGTATGAGGTTTTCGTAATCTGCTCCTACCAGATTTGCCCAGCTTTTGTCGAAAACCAGTCTGTCTTCGGTTGGGCTCCAGTCCCAACTTCCCACCTGACCGCCGGCAAAGGCGAGTTGGAGACGTTCTGAATTTTCGAGAACGCGATTATTGGCTTCAATCAGCTTATTCTGAGCTACCACGCTTGATGTCACATCAGTCAGAAGAGCCATATAGCCGGTCAACCTGTCATTCTCATAGAGTGGCTGGCATTCAATGTAATTCCAATATTTTTGGCCACTCTTTGTATAATTCAATACCGCTTTGGAGAATGGCAGTTTATACGCTATGGCCTGCCTCATACTCTCAATGTCTTCCGGGGCTGTTTCAGGACCTTGCAGCAAACGACCAGGGTGTTTGCCTTGCGCTTCGGCAAATGAGTAACCTGTCGTCCGTTCAAAGCTATGATTGACCCAGGTGATATGACAGTTGGTGTCCGTAATGACTACGGCATTGACCGTCTTTTCGATCACTTGTGTGAGAGTATTTACATCAATTGAATTTTTAGAGAATGGGCTCATACCTGTTGGGGATCACTTATCTGAAGTTGATTAACAATTGCTTCCAGTTCGTCGGGCTCCAGGGGAGGCGTTCGTAATATTTCAGTCATCCGATTCGTTTTCTCGATGGCAGTCAGAAATACATCTTGTGCTTCCATTCTGCTCTTCTGGTAATACTCAGCCAGCAAAGTATTCACTTTCAGAATACGCTGTGGTACAGGCTGATCACACATCTCAGCAAATGCTTCCGCAAGACACATGCAGCGGACCAGACCCTGTGCCATGATCGGCAATTTTGTCTGCTCCTCCTGATGATGTGCATATACAGGTTGTACGATTGAAAAAGGAAAACCCCAGGATTGCAGCACAGCCGCCGATACCATTCCGTGGTCAGTATTCGTTACCAGGCTTTCCGATGTCGTAAATTGCAGAGTCGGTATTTTTCGTACTCGTTTGATAACTCTTTCAAAGTAGGCTTCTCCATAATGCTCTGCTTGAACGAGAATCCCGATGTCTTGTAAAATACCCAGTAAATACGCTGTTTCCGGCGGAACATTTTCGTAAAAACGCGCCACCGATTCTGCTGTGGCAGCGATGAGTGAAGTTCTTTTTAAGTACCAGTTTCGAAATTCCTCTGCCCACGGCATCATCAGTTTGGAACGTACTGTTCTTAACCCCAGCGAGAGACAAATGGAAATTGCCTGTCGCGGCCCCAGCAGAGTGATGATCCCTTTCAGATCTTTTTGTTTGGAAGTCGATGCGACTTGAGACGAGTTGGCGACTTTAATGAGTTCGGAAGTGAGTCGCGGATCCGTTTCTATTTCACTGACTAACTGGGGGATCGAAATATCGAGCGACGATTGTGCTGCGCGTTCTGCGAGTCTGGTGAGAACGTGCGGAATGGGAGGCACATCACTAAACTCAGTCACCAGCCTGCGGGCTGCCGGATCGATCACCAGGCAATGTTGAGATAATCGAGATAAATAGGCATAGGACATGTTCAATAGATCTCTCTCATTTATGTCTAGCTCAATCAGTTTCTCAACTCCCTCGCATTCATCAATATTAAGCCGGCTAAATGATTTTTTATCCCCCCGTACGAATGCGGGAATATTAATTAAATCTGAATGAAGTCGTTCTACAATCTGATTACCGCGCAGAAACCCCGATATCTCCTGATCGACAATCAGCAGGTCGATTCTTTTTTCGTTCACGATTTCCAGCAGGTGGTCGGTACTGAGTGCAATAATGACATTCAGCGGGCTTTCGGCGGATGCCAGTGAAATGCTGCGACAGAATGTCATGTCCGGGCTGAGAATCACTACATTGTTTTTGGAGCCGGGTGTCTCTGGTGTGGAGGGGATAGTAGGCGGAGTCATCACTGTCGGTTCACGTAGTGCCGAATCATTTGAATCCTCCAGTAAAGCAAGCATATCCTGGGAAAACTGTTTGTAATCAATGGGTTTATGGTAGAGATGTTTAATCCCCCGTTTCTTCAGGTCCTCTTCGATACGTGGCTCTGCAATACCCGTCAAAACACAAATCAGAGGCGTTTTCTTTTTGTTTTCAAGTAGCTTGATACACAAGGCATGCCCATTTGATTTTGGCATACTTAGATCTGTAATTACCAGATCATAATCATGTCGTTCATAGTATAGCAGCGCGGCGGTACCATCTTCAGCGGTATCACAGTGGAAGCCCACTTGTGTTAAGGCACGCGCCAGAAGTTGTCGTAACGATGATTCATCGTCAACAATCAGCACATGGTGTGTGAAAGATTTAATGGGAACCGTCTCCTTGAAACTCTGTATAAGAAAAATAACGCGCTGAGAAACTCATCGTCAATCTCTGTATGTACAGAACATTTCAAGACAGCAGGAAGGCGAATAAGTCGAAATTATGAGACAGCAATTCTAATTATGATGATTTAATCTGCCTGGACATTACTGAAAAACTGACGTTTTAATTAAGGTGCAGATTGAGAGCGGGACACATGCGAAAACGGTAAAGCCGTAAGGAGGGAATTGCCTTGGATGAGTTTGGGGTAAATTGCCTATGGGCTCCCGGGGGTAAAATTCATTCTCAAATATTGAACAAATTTATTTGCAGGAAATACCATGTAATAATAAGCAGGATGACTCAGTTGTCCTGATTCATTCTAGACATGTTCAATCTGTAATTTGCAGTGAGAGATATCGCCAGAGCGGGGATTTCGAAAGGACGAGGTATGCTCTTAATTTCGTTGGGGTGGTTGTGTCATGATGTGGTATTACGAACTGAGCATCCACTGCCTGGAGTAGCATGGCGGAATCGTCGGCAACCGGTGCTCGGTGTTTAATCTGAAGAAATCTTTTTGCGTGGCGGCAATAATCCAAGAATGAATATTCCTGCCAGTGCGGCCGCTGACAGATAGTAGACATCATTCATCAGGATGAATCGCTTGAACATTTCTCGAAATCCTGGGGAAAGTACCGGCCCATTGAGGGTGGTGATGACTTTCTGTTCAAACATTAATCTCAGCAGAAAGTCAAGCCAGAGACCTGCCAGCGGGAGACCGACTAAAATGAAACCGATGATTCTAAAATAGCCTTTGCTCGATGCAATTGCGATTGCGCCTGCGGTCATGCCCGAAGATAACGTCAGCAATGCCAGGCCCATAAAACATTCTACGATATAATTCTGGTGTAGAACTTTGACACCATACAGTCCCGCGATGGCTGAAATGAATAAACCGATCCCCAGTAAAAACAGGGAAACGAAGATTGAAGAAAAGGTTATAACATATCCTGTATACAGCTTTTTTTGTCGCAGGACGGGAGGTTCTGTTTTATTCTCCGCGACGGCGTCAACAGTGATCGTGCTCAGATCGACCCCGATTGCATGATTGAGATTGATATTTTTTAAAATAGCGTTCTCCAGGTTGCCATCACTTAAGTCAGCCCAGCTGAAGTCTGTTTCAATCAGGTTCGCGTTGCTGAAATCCGCCCCTGTGAGCTTGGCTCCCGAGAGATTCGTGCACATCAGGTCGGCATCGCATAGATTGGCACCAGACAAATCAGCCTCACTCAGATCGGCACAACTCAAATTCGTTCTGAAAAGATTTGCATCACGCAAATCCGCCTTCCGAAGTCGGATTTTGTATAAATCCAGCCCGCTTAAGTCTGCTTCTTTCAAGTTCAGTTTTACCTGGGGGTGACTCATGCGCCAGAGCGACAAGGATTTTGCCCCCTGTCGTACCACTGCTTCATGCTCAGGATTTGCCATACGTGTCTCCCGCAAAATATCAGACATGGGTGCGATATTTCCATTCTGAAGATCGGGAAAGCATGCTGCAATCAGCATTGTATCAAAATTATGAATTTAGAATGTACTGAGGCAGATGAGCCAGGGCACTTGCGTTTCTATCACCGGCTTTGAACTATCGTTTCTCGTCAACGATCTGATTGACAGGTCGAACGAGTCTGGTATTATTCTTCTCTGTTCAGACGGCTGGTGAAAAGTTCTTTTACTATCGATGTCAGAGCAAACGGAGCCTGATTTCATGCAAGCGGAAATCAATGAATTCCCCGGGAAGTGGGAAAACGGCAAAGGTGATTACCTGATTCTGATCGGCTTGGTTGTGCTTCAGGGTATTCTGGCATTGCTCACTTCGTATTTCTTTCAGACCAGCCTGGGTGACGGAGTTATCTATGCAGGAATCATAAGTGGCTACCCGCTTTTATTCTGGTTTCTGTTCTCCTGGATCAGATCACTCCGGAGCTGTGGTTCAACCTTGCTTGATTGCAGAGGCCCACGATTCGAGACTGCACTCATACTGCTCGCATTACTGTTATTACCAGGTGCAGTGTTGAGTTTCTTCGTCAGTGCCGAACATGGTCAAGGAATCCTCATGGGAGGACTTCTGCTCTCTACCCCCATCATGATGCTCATCACTTCTTCAGGTCGTTTACTGATCGTTGAAAATGGGGTCTGGCATCATGGGACTCTATTCAAATGGGATGAAATTACCGGTTACAGTTGGACGGGAGATGCGAATTCACAGTTGGTCCTGCAATCCAGCAAAAGGTTTTTCAAAGGGGCTGGCCCTCCGCTGTCCGTTCCACCGGAGTTGAAAGCAGCGGTAAACGAATTGCTGCAAAAACATATCCAGGCAGGAAGCTGACTTCTTTTATGAAGGATGATTGCGATGAGACGAACACATGCTTTAAAGTTCTCTCTTATTTTATGGATTGGATTGAGTCTTTCGCTTTCTTCCACGACTGCACAAGCGGAAGCAAAAGTGGCTGGTAAAAAAAGTCTTGGTGGCTCTGGGGAAATGATTCAACTGAATCTACCTGCCGAACAGCGTGAGTTAAGCGGAATTCGCATTCACGGTTCGCGTTATGGCACGGCAAAGCCACCTCAGGAGCGATTTCTGATTTATGTTTTGAATCAGGACCTGACCGAAGTCGTCGCGACAGAGATGGTGCCGTACGAGCTGTTTGAACGGGGAGCAGAACAGTGGGTGGAGATCAAATTCTCGAAACCGGTTACCGTACCCGCAGATGCCTGGATTGCCGTCGATTTTCGTGCAGGCCGGACCAAAGGCGTTTATGTCAGCTACGATGACAGTACAAAGGGGAACCGTTCTCGTATCGGCCTACCCGGAATCGAACACAAACCGACCGGCTTTTCAGGTAACTGGATGATTGAACCAGTTACGTCACCGTAATATGATGAGGATTTAGCAGTTGCAATTATTTAACGGTCGAAGGACTCACCGCGCTCATGGAAGCTGTTCCGGATGTCGTGCGGCATCTGATTCATTACTCGTGTCACCTGCTCGTCCCCTTTCTGATTGCGCGGCTGTTCTGGAAGGAACACTGGCTGCAGGCGGGGCTGATTATGCTGGCGACAATGCTGATTGACGTGGATCACCTGCTGGCCGATCCGATTTTCGATCCGAACCGCTGCAGCCTGGGATTTCATCCCCTGCATACCTGGTGTGCGGCGGTCGTGTATGCGGCACTACTCTGTATTCCCTCCTGGCGCTGGCGGGCGGTGGCAGTGGGCTGTCTGTGGCACCTGGCGACGGACGGGATCGACTGTCTGCTGGGCGGGCATTGCCTGTTTTGTTGAACTCAGTTCTTCTTCGATTTCAGCAGGGCATCGATGTCAGTGAGTTTCACGCGGAAGACTTCGGTCTGCAGTTTGTTACGTGAGAAGGCGATATAGAGGTAGCCGTTGTGTTCAATGACGTGCGGGTATTGCAGACTGGCGATGCCGGCACTGAATTTCTTCTGCAGTGAAGAAACCTCTTTGGGGAGTTCGGCTGGTGAGGGAATCTCCAGCTTCGCCAGGCGGGTGAAGGTTTTGTTGTCGGGGCTGACTGCGAGGTAGAGTTCGCGGCGGTTGACTTTCGGATGCGCGTTGAGGACGAGCACGCGGTAGCCGTGGCTGGTGGCCAGCGAAAACAGTTTGCTTTTGGCGTTGGGAAAGTTGGAGATGACCGGAGTGTCCCAGGTGCGGCCTTCGTCTTTGGAGGTCGAGAAGAAGAGCCGCTGCGATTTGCCGTTGTCGCGGAAGAGTGCATAGAGGCTGTTGTCGGGCAGGACCCAGAAGATCGGTTCGTCGGGACGAAAGCCGGAGACCTGTTTGACACCTACGACGGGAAAGGAATGCCAGTCGTCGAGGGCTTTGACGCCGCCGATCAACACGCTGACATTGAACCGCGAATCGCGGCGGGTGAGAATCCAGTTGTCGGAGGGGAGCTTCTGCGGAGGGAAGTTGTTGATGGCATTGTCGTAGAGTTGGCCTTCATAGACCCACTTGTCCTGCTTTGGCTCCCAGCGGTAGGCGACCAGTTCCAGGTGCTTTTTGTCCGGGGGGCCGAAGGCGCCGTGTCCCTGATATTTCGCCGCCAGGGCGAGCAGTTGACCGTCGCGGAGCCAGAGACCGCGGGCAATGAACGCGTGGGGCTTCTCGGGAGTGCCAGTGACCGATTTTGCTTTGCTCCAGTGCAGTCCATCGACACTGGTGGCGTACTTGATTTCCTGGGTCGGTTCGTCTTCGATGCGGGGTCCGTCGCTCCAGATACACCAGAACTTGCGGTCATGATAAATGAGGTAGTTGTGCAGGTTCAGTCGCAGGTCGCGGAGATCGATCTGGTCTGATTTCCGCGGATAAGGACCCAGGGCCGCCGGGTTGATGATGGCGTGCGTGCCTTTCAGGACCGGGAGACTTTGATAATCAATAGCCGTGGGATCGGTACCGGAACCGGGGAGGTTCAATACCGGGACCGGTGCATCTGGTTGCACTTCTGCGACAGCAGGAACGAGAGCAGCGGTGATTGAGGCCAGAAGGGTGAGCGTATAAATCAGTTGTTTCATGACTGGGGTTCCCTGGTGGAAGCGTGGTTGAGTTCAGGTTGATGTTTGAGGATCTGACCTTCGCTGGCCAGTTGCTGTTGCAGTTCGTGAATCGGAATAGTACGGGGGGCACACTGTTGCTGAATTGCCAGGTGAGCGGCGACGCCGGCGGCCTGCCCGAGGGCCATCCAGGTGGGTTCCATTCGAATCGATGAAAAGGCGACGTGCGTTGTCGAGGCGGCCACCGGGACGAGGAGTCCGTCGATGGACTGCGGTACCATAATCCGATAGGGGATCTCGTAGGGGCGGGTGATCTGATCCAGCATGCCGAGGTAGCCTTCGAGAACGATGGTGTCGCCCGGTTGTCTGGGCTGACAGGGGAAGCTGTCGATGGGGAATTCGCCGACAGCGATGGTGTCGGCGAAGGTTTCGATTTCTCTGTGGTCGATCCCCTGCTCCGGCTGATGGGTGATGTGCCGTTCTGTGAGGGTGAATTCTCCCTGGAGGCGACGGCCCTCGCGGATGTAGAGCTGCCAAGGGAAATGTTGATTGTCAGTGAATTCATCCTGCGGGAGATGATATTGTCGAGCGATCTGGCGATGTTGCGTTGGAATCTGTGTGTCATTTTGCAGAAACCAGAGCAGACCGAGAGTCCGATTGCGAATGCGGGTGGAGATGGCGGCGCGGGTGACGGCGTCTCCGGTGATATAGCCGTGGTTCAGTTCCGGAAAGGGAAAGCCGAGCGGACGCGGGTTGATGTTGACGTCGGTTTTGTGGTTGGGGAGCGGCGTCACGCTGAGGGCGCGGACCAGCGTGTTAAAGTGAGCCGGTTCGTAGCCCCGGCCCGGTTTGAGCTGGAGTGGACCGGCCAGACGCCCCGCGGTCAGGTCGTCGAAGTAACCGAGGTAGTGGCGGCGATCGTAGTCAGCAGGCGGTTCTGTCAGAGCTGCTGCGTTCGCGGGATCGGTGGTCAGGCAGAGACGGTATGTGTAGGCGGGGAGTCGGTCGTCGCCTGCCCCGGTGCTGCCGGGGAGGAACTGTTGTCGCTGGTAGTCGAAGTAGATCTGGCCGGCGTGGGGTTCGTCGAATTCGTCGCGGGATTCGCGTCCCAGTCGGAAGTCGGCACCCGCAGCGGCCAGGAGGTCGCCTTCATAGGTGGCGTCGAGGAAGACCTGCGCGTGGACGGTGACGCGTTGTTGCTTAGGGCTGAGAATGTCGATTGCAGTCAGACGGTTTTCGCTGGTGGTGGCGGAGTTCAGAGTGTGACTGGTGAGGATAGTGATCTGCGGGTGTGCCTTGAGCATCTCGTGGAAGACGGTTTCGGCGACGGAGGGTTCGAAGTAATAGCCGTCCTGGCAGAGGGCGATGTCTGCGGAGTCCGGGGCGTAGCGGTTGCGGTAGTGCTGGTCGATGCGCTGTGTGAATTCCCGAAACAGGCCGCCGATCAGGTGGCGGCGTTCGACGTCGCTTTTGCCCAGACCGCTGGTGGACATGCCGCCGAGATGAGCCTGGGGTTCGATTAACAGGACACTACGTCCGAGGCGGGCGGCTGCAATGGCCGCGGCGATGCCGGCGGGTGTGCCTCCGAGGATGGCGATGTCGGTCTGCAGGGTGCCGCTCATGGCTGTTGCTCCTGCGTCCAGATGGTCAGGCCGGTGAGATCGCGGGGGTTGGGCCTGCGAAAGAGGCTGATCAGCAGCGCCAGCGAAATGAAGGCCAGATTGACGAACAGGCCGACCCAGTAGCTGTGCATATTAAGCGACCACTGCTCTGGCAGCCAGCCGCCGGTGCTCAGGCCGAGATAGAGGTTGACCAGGATCGCCCCGAGCAGACCAATGACAGCGGCGGTGTTATCAACACGGCGGGTGAAAAAGCCGAGCATGAACAGTCCGAGCAGACAGCCGCCAAAGACGGAGGCGATGATCCAGCTGAGGTCGTTCATACTTTCCTTTTCGACGGAACTGAAGAAGACGGCACCGCCGATCATGACGGCTGAGGCCAGGACGGCGATCAGGCGAGCGAACCGCAGGTAGAAACGGTCGTTTCTGCCTGGTGCGAGCCAGGGTTTAAGCAGGTCGACCGTGGTGACGGTGGCGATAGAGTTGATCGAGGAGTCGAGGCTGGACATGGCAGCCGCGAGGACTCCCGAAATGACGAGCCCGGCCAGACCTGCGGGGACCTGGGTGAGAATGAACCAGGGAAAGACTTCATCGGCCTGGAGATTGGCGACTGCGGATTCCGGAAAGACGCGATAGAAGACGAAGACGCAGGTGCCGACGAGAAAGAAGAAGGACCAGGTCAACACGGCCAGAACAGAGTAAATCGTGGTTGCCTTGCGGGCTTCGCGGAGGCTGCGGGCGGCGATGAATCGCTGGACGACGTTCTGGTCGCTGGAGTAAATCGTCAGCCAGTTAAGCAGACCCAGCAGGGAGACGGTCCAGAAGGTGCGTTCGGTCAGGTTGAAGTCAAAGGAGCCGATGCCGAACTTACCCTGGGCGGAACCGACTTCAAAGACCTGTGCAAGTCCGCCGGGCAGACGCGTGACGATGATCGTGAAACAGAGGATGCCCCCCAGCCAGAGGACGATGGTCTGAATGACGTCGGTCCAGATGACGGCTTCGATTCCACCGGCGATAGTGTAGAAGGAGATGAAGATGCCGACGCCTACGATCACGAGACGGATATCCCAGCCGGTGAGCAGGCTGACCGGAATTGAAACCAGGAAGAGGACTTTTCCGAGGCGGATCAGTTGCAGGAGAATGAAACTGAGGGTGCCGTAGAGACGTGGGATGGTGCCGTAACGGTCGCCCAGGTATTCGAAAGCACTGGTGGTATTTCCCCGTCGAAAAAAGGGAATGAAGACGATGATGGCCAGTACCGCGACGAAGGGTAAGGTGAGGTTCGAGATCAGCTGTCGCCAGTCGAGGGCGAAGGCAGCCGCCGGGAAGGCGAGGAACGTGACTGAGCTGATGGAGGTGCCCAGCATGGAGAGGCCGATGGCCCAGCCGGGGAAATTACGCTCGCCGAGGAAATAGTGTTCGGTTGACTGATTGCGACGGGAAAACCAGATTCCCATCCCCGCCATCAGCGTGAGATATACGACAATCACCGCCAGGTCGAGCGGGCGAAAGTGAACCGAGTTGGCGAGGAGCACGGATAACATAATCGGCCATCCTACTGTTGACGATCCCGCTGCGGAATAGGAGAATCGGTTATTTATATGTCAAAAACGATCATAGGGGCGTGGCTGTGACGGGAAGTCCTTTTCAATATATTGCGAGCAGCCGGGTACGGTTTCACCAGGAACTGCATCTGCGGCCCCGGCGGATCTCGCATTACCGGTTCCTGTATGTGGAGTCGGGGAGCGGCGAGTATCGGATCGCTGAGGAAACCTTTCAGGTCACCTCCGGTTGGCTGGGGCTGCTGGCACCCGGAGTACGGGAGAACCGGTATTTTGGGCGGGAGCCGGTCTCGTATCTGTTCGTCGAATTTCAGGCGGCGGCACGGCTGACTAAAGAACGAGCGGTCCCCTTCCCTGGCCAGGAGCCACAACGGTCGGCGCTGATTGGTTTGTTGAAAACGATCCAGGCGGAGCAGGCAGATGCGGGGGGCTGTCTGCTGGCGGCAGCGGTACGGCTGATGTTTCCGGAAGCCGACCGAGGCGAACAGCGACGGCTGGATGATCGACTGCGGAAGGTGGTGCGGCTGATTGAAGCGGCTCCGGATCAAAATCATCGGATCAGCGAACTGGCGGCGACCGCCGGGCTTTCGGAACCGCATCTCAGGCGGTTGTTTCGCGAGCAGATGGGGGAGAGTCCGAAACAGTTTCTGAGGCGGACCCGCATGGAATTCGCCCGGCGGCTGATGCAGCAGGAGGGACTGCGCGTGGGAGAAGTCGCGCACCTGCTGGGGTTTGCGAGTGTCTTTCAGTTCTCGGCCCAGTATCGGCAGGTACTGGGGCATCCACCTTCGGTGGATCGGGGGATGTGAAAAGTACATTGTACAGAAAATGCTTGCAGTCAGAGGTCTTGAGTGCTACTTTGAAGCTGGCACTAGTCTCGATCGATGCATGACAATTTCGCAGTTTTTATGACTGTGTTACAAGGGGAATCTGTCTGATCCGTAATCACGGTTCTCATTTTCTTTGCTGGCACACTCGCTGTGATTTCGTGTCGTCTTTTCTCATGTATGCAAATGGAATCTACAGGAGTCGCGAAATGATCGTTCTGGAAAAGCCGCTATCTCAACTCAATTTATTCCGAAATGTCTGGCTGGTCTGCCTGGGGCTGATGTTACTCGCAGCCGGGGCGACAACTGTGCGGGCTGATGAGGAAAAGCAGCCTGCGGAGAATGAACCGCGGACTTCGGAGAATGATGCGGAACTGAAAGAAGACCTGAAGAAACTGCAGGGGACATGGGAACTGTATCACGGTAATGAACTGAAAGGGCCTCCCAACACGCGCAGCGTGAAAATTATCGAAGGGAACATGGAAACGATGCAGCGTTATAACCTGCAGGGGAATATGGTTCGTGAATGGCAGGTTGAGTTTATCCTGCAGAAGGATGGCGATTTAAAGATATTTACCTATTATCCCGTCGGTGGCAAGCCCGGTCAGGGCGCTTCGTTTCTGTACCGCATCCAGGGAGATCGTTTTTATGATGTACCGGGGATGTTTACAGGCGAAAAATATCGCAACTATCTGCGGGAGCCGGCGTTCTGGATCTGGCATCGGGTTAAGGAAGAGGATGCAGACAAGGAGAAACAGACAGTGCTGACCCCTCCACTGCTCAATATTATTTCGGTGATGCCCGGAGATCATATCTTTGTCGGCCATCGTCACAATAACAAGTATCGCCACATGACACTGGACGGACTGAAGACGCACCTCGGGAAATATCAACCGAAGCAGGTTACGCTGGCGGTGGATCAGAAAGCGGATACGGAATTTACAAAACAGGTGACGGAACTGTGTAAATCGTCTGGTGTGGAAAAGCTCGAGGTGAAGAATTCAAGTGATGACCCGGTGCTGAAAGCGAAACCAGAAGCGTAAGCCACGTCATTTTCTGAGGTGTTCTGAATGGTCCTCCCACCAGTTGACTGCCCGCTGTGTGCGGCTCCTGTGGGATTCGGTTTGAATTCTATCTCTGAACCGGCCTGCTGTCCGTCGTGCGGCTGTCGGATAGAGGGAGCAAAGTTGCTGCTGGAGTTCTGGAAACGTGAGCAGACCGCGATTGAACTCTCTTTGTCCCGTCCGTTAACGCTGGAGACCCGGTTACGGGAACTTGCATCTGATTCACTGGTTGTGGTGGAACTGGTAATGCTGCTGGAAGGAGAGGCAATAATTCTCGTTCCTGATACAGACTATGAAGTCTTAAGTCAGTCCCAGACGGTGCGCGAGTTGTTAAGTCGCCTGTCGCACTTTGTCGAGGCACCGTGATCCTGACTAAGTTTCTGAAAACAATGTAGTTTCTAATATCACACTGAAGGGGAAATCATGATAGGCCGTTTGGAAGATAAAACGGATCCGTTCATTGAGGCGGTCACAGCTGACCCGCGGTGGGTACTGGAAGACGAACTGATGGTGCAGGTGCTGGGTTTTACACTATATGGTTATGCGTTCGGTCTGGGCCGGATCGTCAATTTAATGGATGTGGAAGACATCAATGCCAGTGTGGCGGGACAACTGGCGGCACTGGGAGTGGGACCCCAATATGCCCAGGGGCTGGCCGAGGCTGCATTCGAATGTTTCACCAACGAAGCAGATCAGTCGGTGTATTCACAGCTGGTGAATATCGGGCATTCGCATATTGCTTCCGAAGATTTAAGCGAGTGCGTGGAATCGATTTTTCAGAACACGGAAACTCTGCGAGAACAGTTGCAATAATCCTGCAGATTCGGGTATGACATGGGCTCTCGATTTTTCTGAGATTGATTCTGAAACGCTCTGAAATTGTTTTTGGACCGATGATCAGTGTGGTATAAGTGTGAGAATCTGTGCTGGTGTGAGAATAGTTCATACGGCGAGACTTCAGTGCAATCTTAATGGTCTAGACCGTGAGCAAGGCCTGTGCAGAACGATTCACTGAAGATGACTTTGCAGAGGCTTCCCTGGAATGGGAACAGGTGATATTGATCTTATCTGATTGTGATTCAGGAGCAATTAATGAAATCTTCTCAGACCATCATCGAAGTCCCGGCGACGCCGGAATATGTGCTGTTGGTGCTGCTGGATCAGTCGCGTCAGTATTGGAGCAAAAGCTCACTTTTTTCCGAGGAAGAAGAAATCCCGGTGACGCTCGATTCTCCACTGGAAACGCTCTGGGACGCCTGCCATCTCTATGACTCAGGGTTTATATGTTTTTTTACAAAAGACTGGCTGGGGTTGAGTGAGTCAGACTGGACGCAGGCAGTAGCTGGTCCTCAAATGAACACAGTCCGCGATTTTTGTGAAACGATCGCTGCGCGAATGACAATGCCGGTTATTTCCCTGGAGTCTTTTATAGGACGTACCTGTCGACCTGCGTCTGCTTTTCTGGCGGTTCGTTCGCTGTTGCAGGAGGCAGGTGTTGATATTACGGAAGTTGCTCCCTCGACGTCTATATCGAAAATGACACGGCGGCATCTGGGTCTGTTTCTGGGGCCGATCGCCAAACTGGCACCCGGGGTTTTGCCTGCAGTGCAGGTGAAAAGACCAGTGTGGGATACGAACTGGATTGGGACTGCGGCTATATTATATTTTCTCATCCTCTGCCCTCTGAGTGTAGGTTATGGGACTGCAGCTTATCTATTGTGTATGTTTGTATTGGCATGCCTGCTGATTGCTGCCTATGGTTCTAAGGAACGTGACCCGGCCCGGGTACGATTCGGGAGCCTGCAAACCTTCAGAGATTTGTCGGTGCTGATTGCACAGCGCGCCGTGTTTCAAGCGTGAGTTACTTTCACCATGATTTCATGAATCACGGGGATGAATAGAGGGGACTTTTCCACCGTAAAAACTGAGTTCCCGGGCTCGAAGCATGCTGCACTGTGAGAGCGGAGCACTGAATAAATAGAGAGAATGATCGTTCAGATGTCGAATTATGTTTTTCGGAAATCCACCGGTTTTACAGAAGTGCTAATCAGCCTGATTCTACTGTCGGCTATTTTGAATGGTGTGGCGGTTGTCTATGGTTATCACCAGTATGAACTGCTTGTGTCTGCGAAGAATGGCGTGGATGTGAATATGGATGAAGCGGGTTCCATTCTGGTCCATCAACTTATGATTAAAGTGGCTCAATTGGGTTTTCGAGTCATTGTCGGGATCCAGTTCTTGATGTGGGTTTATCGGATGAGCCGCAATGCGCACTGCGTGAAAACCGGGAAGCCGACATCTTCGCCGGGATGGGCAGTAGGCTGTTATTTCATTCCGATTCTGAACATGTGGAAGCCTTATCTGATCATGAAAGAGATCTACGAAGCCTTCAGGCAGCGGCCGAGCTACAGCAAAGTATTACCCCTCTGGTGGACTGCATGGGTGCTGAGCAGTGCTGTCGGGGGTTTTACATCATACTATATGTCGCGTGCTGAAACGGTGGGCGAACTGCTGGTGGCCAGTCGCTGGGCGATCGCGTTAGACGTGTCGCTGGTTTTTCTGGATGTGGCCGCGGCACTGATGGTTTACGTGGTGAATGAGGCTTCAGTCGAATGGTATGAAGTAACGCAATACGAAGACCTGGGTGTCTACTGGGAACTGGTCTGACAGCGGATTAGAAAGGATGTTTCACATGGATGGCGAAAAGATAATTGTTGAAGTGCCGGCGACGCCGGAATATGTGTTGTCGGTATTTCAGGATCAGCATCGGCAGATCTTTCTGCTTGAGCATGACATGCTGCCTCGAGAAGAACTGACTTTTGAGACGACCGTCGAAGAATGGCAGTGGCAATGCGATTATCTGGAATGGCGGCCCCTGGGTCGAGCCTGGAATGACGCCTGGGGGATTGACCTACCCGATAAAGAATGGCGTGAGGTTCTTAAGCCGGATCGCAAGAAAACACTGGGTGGTGTGTGTGAGTTGATCGCTCGGCACGCATCAACCCCAGTGATTCGTGAAGAGACGTTTTTCGGAAAACCGTGCCGACCTGCATCGACTTTTCTAACGATCCGCGCGTTACTCCAGGAAGCGGGGGCGGATGTGTCGGAAATCTCCCCTTCAACCCCTTTGATTCCGTACACGAATCAGTTTGCGGGCACTTTCCAATGGAATATAGCGAATCTGGCGCCGGGTACCCTGCCTCGGCCTTCGATTCTGAACTGGGACTGTTACAGGGGAGCCGACATCAGTCTGCTCTGGATGACTGGTACTCTGCTTTTCGCAGCGATGTTCTCCCTGGGCAGCCGAAGTCTGTGGCCGTTGCTGTTTCCCGGTGGCTTTCTACTGCTGTTTCTGTTGTTTCGTGCGGAATTGCATCGTCGGGGAGGACGACAGTTGCATTTCGGCAAACTGATAACGTTTCGGGATTTGTCAGAACTGATCGCAACACGTGCCACATTTCAAGTGTGATAATCAGTTGGATTGACCTGAGAGGGAATTGAAAACATTTCGGGAACTGTCAGCTTGATTCGGCTCTGAATTTGGTGCTGATTCTGATAAGGTTGTAACAGTATCGATGGGGATGGCATAACGCTGTCTAAAAACTGGCTTGAAAGGATCAGATGAAAAAAGAAGAAGTTGCTTATATTGGCTGTCGGCTGGTCGGGTTGTTTTATGCAATCAAGGCACTGGAGACTGTGGCATCCTTTGTCATGACGTTTGTCGCGTGGAAGACGGCCTCGGCCCAGTTTTCTACATCGGTGTCCGGCATGTTTTATCTGCAGTTGATGCCTCTGACTTTTTATACGATTACCGCCTGCCTGCTCTGGTTCGGATCAGCGACGATTGTGAAATACCTGTTGCCTGACAGTGAAATAAAGCACGCTTCGAAAAGTGTTACCGCAGAACAGATGCAGTCAGTGGCATTTTCTACGGTGGGACTTCTGGTGCTGACCTGGGGGATCGCCGATCTGGGGAATGTGCTGTTTCAGCTGTTTCAGTTAAAGAAATCCAGCGATTTTGCTCAAATTCCCCTGACCCTGCAGGCAGCGGGCGTGGCGGTTGCCTGCCGATTACTGTTGGGGTTCTGTCTGGTATTCGGTTCACGCGGACTGAGCGGTTTTTTTACGAGGTTACGGCAGCCAGAATTGCGATAACGACACGCCTTAATGATATTAGTGCAGAAAGGATGTGAAATGCCTGTTTTTGATACTGACTTTCATCGCAGCTGGTGAAGCTGCCGCTATCGCTCAGGCTCCCACGGGATTCAAAGACTGGAAGATGGATTCGGACCAGATGCCCCGTCTGTCTGAAATCGACCCCAACAGTGTCTATGTGATTCGCATCGGACATGTGCTCTTGACGTATGAACCAGGTGACTGGAAACGCAGAGGCCTGAAGAAGAAACCCGTGAAGCTGGAATCGATGGTACGGGTTGGTAAAGCAGTCACTGTTGCGGAACCGGATGCCGTGTTCCGATGAGAAGAAAACAGAAGATTTTTTTACGGTCTGGGTGATGGAAGATGGGACAGTTTCTGAACTGAAAATGATCTCGGTGAGTCAGTAACAGGTAATACGTCCTGACAATCAGCTTTCTCTGAGGGGAATGCCTCATGGTTTGTGATTGCTGGTCTGGTTGCAATCTTATTGCTTATCAAAACATAGAAAATAATGGTGTCGTAAATTACAGGAATCTGTTTAGAATAGACAAAAAGAGAATGGTCGACATCAGGTGGAATCCACTATGTCTGGATAATCGGTATCGTTTAGATCGAAATAAGATAATATTTGTCAGTAGTGTTTCTGTTAATCAGTAATGGGAAACAGCCAGATGAAGGATGATGATATCGAGGTCCTTGAGGGACCGAAGACCTTAAAAGTACTGCCTGATATCAAAATTATTCTGGAACTGATCAGCAAAGGGGTCTCTCTCAAAGATACCCTGAATACCCTGGTTGACTATATCGAGACAAACAGCAAGGAAATGATTTGTTCCATTCTCTTGCTGGATGACGAAAATCAGCTCAGGCATGGTGCCGCCCCCAATTTGCCAGAAGATTATATTCGTAGCATTAATGGTATAAAAATTGGTCAGAATATAGGATCGTGTGGGACTGCCGCGTATCTAAATCAACAGATTGTCGTCGCAGATATTGCAAACGATCCTTTGTGGAAAGACTTTAAAGAACTGGCGTTAATCTATGATCTGCGCGCCTGCTGGTCAACGCCGATTCGTTCATCGACCGGATCCGTTCTGGGTACCTTTGCCATTTACTATCATAAACCCTGTAAGCCAAGTCAATTTCACCTGCAGCTCATTGAGCAGGCAGTTTATCTGGCAGCGATTGCCATTGAACATACGCGGGTCGAAGAGAACCTGCTGAAAAGCGAGGAGGAATCTCATCGATTACGGATCCAGTTAACAGAAGCGATCGAATCTCTGACGGAAGGGTTTGCATTGTATGATGCCGATGACCGGCTGGTAATGTGTAATTCCAAGTTCCGCGAATTCTATGTGGAAAGTGCAGACCTCCTGATCCCCGGGCAACGGTTTGAAGATCATATCCGAATCTCCGCTCAAAGAGGGCAAATCGCGGATGCTGTGGGCAGAGAAGAAGAATGGGTTCGGGAGCGAGTAAAACAGCATCAAAATCCAAAACGGAGCCATCGACAAAAACTGGGAAATGGTCGCTGGTTATTGATCTCGGAACAAAAAACGGCAGGAGGCGGGATTGCCGGTGTTCGAACTGATATTACCCGGCAGGTTTTGTATGAAGAGGAGTTACGAGCTTCATTTCATTTGATTGAATCGATTCGTAATCTGCTGGAACATTACATTGTCGATTCGAATTCTGATCAGGTGTTTGAAGATCTATTGCTGACCTTATTAAATACTTCAGACAGCAAGTTTGGATTTATCGCAGAAGTTCAGGAGTCAGATTCAACATCTTTTATGATTCGCGCCAGCAAACTCCGATCCGCACAGGATGAATTACCGGGATTTCATACCGGTCCGCTTTCGGCAATATTGGAATCTGGGCATCTGAAAACTTTTTTTGATCAGATTGTGAAAAGTGGAGAAGCGGTTATCTCCAGTCAATCCGGTGAAGATTCGCGACTTGGCAGCCTGGCTCAAGATCTGTTTGAATCGGAATTGAATTCCTGTCTCGGGTTGCCGATTTACTCACAGGGGAAACTGGCTGGAGTGGCGGTTATTGCAAACCGACCAGCGGGGTACGATGAAGAATATGTCGAATTTATTAAACCCCTGCTTATCACCGGCGGGACCTTAATCAAGGCTCATCGGGATGAAATCGTGCGAGTAAAAAACGAACGGGCTTTACAGATTTCTGAAGAACGTTTCTCAAAGATATTTCATTTGAACCCGCTGGGTAAGGTGATCATCAATTTCAATACCGAACGATTGATTGATGTGAATGAGTCTTTTCTGATTACAACCCGGTATGCACGTGAAGAGGTGATAGGAAAAACAATTCATGAACTCAATCTATTTGCTGATACAGTTCGCTGGCAGGAAATCGTCGGCATCGCGCATAAAGAAGGGATGGTATACGATCAGGAAACGTTACTTCAAACCAAAATCGGTGAAAAACGGTCCATCCATTGCTATGCCTGTTTAATTCAGACGGCCGGGGAACCCTTATTGCTGGTAATGTACAAAGACCTTACTGAGCAGAAACATGCGAGGGAATTAAACAGGCAGCTGCAGATTCAGCTGCAGCATGGTCAGAAAATGAAAGCAATCGGTCAATTGGCGGCTGAAGTGGCTCACGAGTTCAATAATATTCTCGTGGGGATTAACATGAATGCGGAACTGTTGCTAATGACAGCAGAAAACGAGTTACCTGAAGAATATCGCGGACCGATACAGGAAATAAAAAATTCTGGTGAGCGTGCGACCGAACTGGTAAAGCAGATGTTGTCTTTCGGCCGAAAGAAAGTACCGAATACAGCGTGGATTAATCTGAACATGTTGATCACCGTTCATCAGAATATGTATCAGCGAATCCTGGGCGAAGCTATCAAACTTCAAGTGAACCTGGATTCGAATACAAAGCCTGCCTGGGCAGACGAAGCGGAAATTGAACAGGCCTTAATGAATCTGGTTGTCAATGCACGTGATGCGATGCCTGAGGGGGGAACGCTGGCAATCAGTACACAGAATGCTCTATTTACAGAAGATCAGATTGCTCGGGAGTATGGTACCCTTCCCGGTTCCTATTCGCAGATTTCCGTAATTGATAATGGCTGCGGCATGTCTGCAGAAACCGTAGAGCAGATCTTTGAACCATTCTTCACGACGAAACCGGCAGAGATGGGGACCGGGCTTGGGCTTTCCACAGTTTTCAGAGATATTTCCAATAATGGGGGTTTTATCTCAGTGGAGAGCCAACTGGGACAAGGAACAGAATTCAGAATCTATCTCCCCCAGGATCAGGGAAAAACAGTAGAGGCAGAAAATATCGCTCCCGCTACTTCGCATGACCCGATTACCGGAGGCACTGAAACTCTGCTTGTCTGCGATGATGAGGAGTCTGTGCTTACCGTGGTATCAGCGCTACTGGAAAAATTAGGTTACTCTGTCATTAAGGCGTTAGGTCCGCGTAAAGCAATCCAGGCAGCCAGATCCCACATCGGAAAAATCTCACTGTTATTAACCGACTTTAATATGCCGGATATGAACGGACAGCAACTGGCGGAAGAGTTGACGCAACTCGATCCTGATCTGAAAGTCATCCTGTTATCGGGTATGACGGGTGATATTCTGGAATATGGCGACGATTTCGAATTGATCCAAAAACCGGCGAAAATCGGTCAGCTGGCTCAGAAAATTCGAAAAGTTCTGGGTGATACAGACAGAAGCGGATTCTGAATTTAATTCAGAATGGAACCCGAGGGAAAAGGGATATTGATCAGATTGACGTAGTCCATTTTTACTGTCACGTCTTCAGGTCCATTTAGACCGAGTATATTAAATTGAGAGACACTATGGTTAAATGTGATGTACTCTAGATCCTTCCGCTTTTGAATTCCATTGTCAGTGAACCTGCTGTCCTGAATTATTGTCCTGATGCTGTCACAAGAGCACCTGTTGGATCAGGGCTACAGAGTTCAATGGCAGTTTAGGAATTGCAGAAATGCCTGTCTGGGATGCGGATCAGTATTTGAAATATCAGCGTGAACGGACGCAGCCTGCCATCGATCTAGCGGCACGGGTGCGGCTGGAAGCCCCCCGGCGGATTGTTGATGTCGGCTGTGGTCCAGGAAACAGTACGGCGGTGCTGGCGAAACGCTGGCCGAAAGCGGAACTCAGCGGGCTGGACAGCTCGGCTGAGATGCTGGAAACCGCGCGGGAATCTCAGCCTGCGGTGCACTGGTTTCAGGTGGATATTTCCAGCTGGGAACCGGAAACGAAATATGATTTGATTTTTTCGAACGCGGTACTGCAGTGGGTGCCCGACCATGAAACGATCTTTCCTCGACTGATGAGCTTTCTGGTACCGGGAGGAGCTCTGGCCGTGCAACTACCGATGCATTATGACTCTCCCCTGCACTATCTTGTCAAGGAAGTCTCTGAGCGGCCGGAGTGGTCTGAGCAAACAGCAGGTGCCCGGGAGGCGCTGGGCTCTGAATCGCGATTATTTTATTACGACCTGCTGGCGCCTCAGAGTTCCGAACTGGAACTCTGGGAGACTGAGTACATCCATATCATGGAGAACGTGGAAGCGATTCTGGAATGGTTCCGCGGGACGGGACTCAGGCCCTACCTGGAAGCATTACCCGATGATCGCGACCGCGCCCGCTTCGAAACAGAATTACTGGAACGCTACAGAGCCGCCTATCCGCTCCAGGCAAATGGAAAAGTGCTGTTTCCGTTCAGGCGGTTATTTATTGTGTCGTATCAGTTTGTATAATTCAATTTTTTCTAGAAATGTGTTGATGGTGAAGATCATGGCGTATTTAATTCTCCTGTTTCTGGTTCTGCTCTGGGGAGTCGGCAATCAGTGTTTTATTCGTATGGGGGTGAAACGGGGAATTCTCAGTCTGACTGCCGTGACTTATAGCTGTTTTCTGGTCGGTTATCTGGTAGGCCTGTTTTACAATATCAGCTTGTATAATACGAATCGATTTTCCATGATGATTCTGATATCGTACCTGCTCGTAGCGACCATGATCAGTTTTTTCATGGTGACGTTATCATTGATCACTGCTTACCTGATTCCTCAAGAGAATTCACGGACCGATGTTGCTCATGAATGCCAGGCTGGATGCGGACGGCTATGAATTGATATCCCGTGCGATGAGTTCCACACAATTGACGGAACTGCAGTCAGTGCTGGAAGCAGCTTCACCAACGATATTTCGTCGGCGACAAAACGGATCTGCCTATGCGATCCGCAATGTGCATCTGGAATTGTCTGATCTGCGTTCCCTGCTGGAACGGGGGTTTCTTATTTCATTGGCGAATGAAATCTTTAAGTCGCCAGCCACTCTGGTGAGCGCGACGCTGTTCGATAAACGCCCCGCTGCAAACTGGTTTGTGCCGCCGCATCAGGATCTGTTCGTGCCAATTAGCGGTACAACAGATGATCTCCGCTGGACCAACTGGTCAATCAAAGCGGGAGTCCAATATGTCGAACCGCCCGTCGAAGTGCAACGGGAACTGTTGGCGGTACGGTTACATCTGGATGCCTGCCCGGGTGTGAATGGAGCACTGGAAGTGGTGCCCGGCAGCCATCGTGAACGATTGGGTGAAGATGCGGTGGCAGAGTTCGCTGAAAAGGCGTTTGAAGTCTGCCCTGCTGGACCGGGGGAAGTGCTGCTGATGCGACCGCTGCTGGTGCACCGTTCCCGTGCTGCGAAACTGCCAGCGCGCCGCCGGGTGCTGCACGTGGTTTATTCTGCAGCGGTGCTGCCCAAAGGGCTGGAGTGGACTTAAGCCTTCAGGTCTCACGTGGTTTTTAGTGAAGTCTGTTGAATAACATTAAATCAACTCTTGTGCTGTTCATATGAATCTATTCAAATGTTGTGATGACATGTGACGCGATTTACAGCAAATTGATTCATTGAAAACAGTCAGGGTAACAGAGTGAAATTTGAATACAGTCTGGATGATGCCACTCATGATATAAAGCAGGCTTCCATCGCTGCGTTTCTTTCAGCGGCTATGAGTACCTTAGTCATCGTAGTTGCGATCGTCACTTCCGCCGAAGGCGTATTCGGACCATTTGCTGATCCGATTAACTTCATCGATGTTGCCCTGGTTCTGGCGTGCGGGGTGGGACTCCGATTCTATTCGAGAACTGCCGCAGTCACCCTCGTTATTTATTTCATTTTAGCAAAAATCTTTATAATGCTGGAGAACGGGCGACCTTCGGGGCTTCTGTTTACCATGATCTGGCTTTACTTCTACTGGAAGGGCATCCGAGGCACCTTTGCCTACCACCGCTTAAGAAAAGAGGCGGATTCCAGTTATCGGTCCACACCGGTCTCGTTTTACTATTTTGTGATTCCTGTCGGGGGGATTGTTCTGAGTTTAATCTTACTGGGAGTAAGCTTGTTCGGACTTGGAATGCTGGCTGAAAGTGGAGCCTTCGTCTCTCCTGAAGTGACAGCAGGAGACAAGCTGTCAAAAAGCGACTTACAGTTGCTTCTGGATGAAGGAATCATCAGGCCGGATGAAACCGTTCTTTATTTTTATTCGACGGGTCTGACTTCCATTTCAGATGACGGGAATCTGCTGACTGATAAACGTGTCGTTTCGTATGAGAGAATCGAGGGAGTATTAGAGGTCTACGCAGCGAAGTATGAAGATGTAGCAGAGATCATTGTTGTGGAAGAGGGAAACTTCATCGATGATACGATAGTCGAAATCAATACGACGGATGACGATGTATTTCTCCTGTTCCTCTCTCCCCTGGAAGAAGGTGACCAAACCTTTATTAATGAACTCAGAAGCAGAATCCCGTCTAAGCCAGCCCAGGTAGAACAACTGACATTGTAAAAAAACGATAAATTAAAGCATGATTCGCATTGGCGATTCTGACTTAAAACTACCGCATCCAACTGGTCCGCTCGGGAATTCGAAATGTTAGCGGAGTATCCTGATCGAACCTCTGAATCTGTTTAATCTCAGAAAGCAACAGTCATGGGAAGCTGGGGAGCCGGGCTCTACTCGAATGATATTGCACTCGATCTCAAAAGTGCTGTTGCTGCAATTGTGAAACTCCCCTTCGAGTCAGAGCAATTAATCAAAATGCTGGCGGAAGCGTTTCCTGAAGAAGCCAGCCACGAAGCGAATGAAGATTATACAACGTTCTGGCTGGTTCTCGCTGACCAGTTTCATAAGCGGGGAATTGACTGTCCGGATGTGTTTTCTCGATCGCTTGAAATTATCGATTCCCATTCAGATTTGCAGATGCAGGAATCGCTGGGGATGGATGCGAAAGAGCTAAAGAAGCGAGAGAAATATCTACAGAAATTACGAAGTAAACTGTGTCAGCCGGTCATTGAAAAGCCCCTTAAAACTCTGAAAAAGCCACAACCGCTACTCATGAAGCAGGGAGATGTGATCCTGTTTCCTGTGTCCTCAGATGGGAAATCGATTAATAGTTATTATTCGGAGAGTGAGTTTCAGAAACTTAACTGGAATCAATCTAATTGGGGGGCTGCAGTAATTGTCGATTGTGGGCATGTGTTTGAGTATCTCGCTTATTATTGTCCCATAATCCAGATGCGGTGTCTGGAAGATAACAGGAAACCGACTCTGGATATGTTACAGGGAGCAGTTGGATGGCGCCTCGCCCCGGCTGTGACATGTAACAAAATTCATTTTCGACGGATGAAGATCGATATTCTCGCGAACATCAAGCTAAATCAGAAAAAATTACAGAAACAATTTCCGACGATACCCAACGGCATTTATGCTGCGGTGAATGATATTACAATTGGAAATGAACTCAAAATCTATGCGGGACCCTGGTGGAAAGATCCTGCACAGATTGAGTTTTTGAAGGAGATCGTTGCCAGCTGATAAGATCCCAATTGGTTAAGCGTTCTTAAACCAAATAAAAATAATGTGGACGGGATGGTGTGATTTTAAACTGTCGCTTCCACTTCCAGCGTGACCCGTGTGGATTTAAAACCGGGGGTTTTCGACAGCGGATCGACGGTGTGTGGAACCAGGATATTGGCTTCCGGGTAATACATCAGGGCGTTGCCGGCGCGGACGTCGAATTCGCGGACCAGAATGTAAGGCATCTCCCCTGCTTCGCTTTTGATCTTCACCCGCTGATCGGGTTTGAGCCCCAGACGCTCGATGTCGGCCCGGTTCATCAGGATCACGTCGCGGCGTTCCTGGCCGCGGTAGATGTCTTCGTCATCATAGACGACACTGTTGAACTGCCCTTCCGAACGGACCGTCATCAGTCTTAACTGATTGTCATCCACGGGGATCTCGGGCAGCGGGATGGCGTGGAACTTTGCTTTGCCGCTTTCGGTGGGGAATTGGTATTCCGCGACCGCACGACCGGTGACGTGGAATTCCTTGTTGGATTCAATCGTCTGATGCATATTTTCGTAGCCGGGAATCAGGTCGGCAATCAGTTCGCGGATGGCGGAATGGCTTTCCAGTTTCTTCCAGTCGATGCGGTTGTCGCCGGCAAACAGTTTCTGGCCGATGGCAGCGAGGATAGAAACTTCGCTGCGGGGGCCTTCATACCGGGATTTCCCGCCGTCACTCATGCGGACGTAGCTGAACATCGACTCCTGCGTGGTCGACTGTGGCTCTTCATCGCGCGGCAGGACGGGGAGGATCAACGTTTCTTCACCAGTGCCCCAGACGTGACCCGTATTGAGGGTCGTGGAGAGATACAGAATGGTTTTGATGCGGCTCATCGCTTCGAGCGCGTATTTCGTATCGGGGTTACTGCCGTAGAGGTTGCCTCCCAGGCAGAACGCAAAGTCGATCTCGCCTTTATGAGAGGCTTCCATACAGGCCATCGTGTCATAGCCGGGTGTCGTGGGAACCTGAATACCGAGTTGACTCTCCAGGCGTTCAAGCATGGCCTGTTTCAGACCGGGGGTGACGCCGACCGACCCGAGACCCTGCACGTTGCTATGCCCGCGGATGGGCATCAGCCCCGCCTGGCGGCGACCGACCATGCCTCGCAGCAGAGAGACATTGGCGATGGTCTGCACGTTATTGGTGCCATGCAGATGATGGGTAATGCCCATACACCAGCCGATGACGACATTTTTGGCAGAGATATACTGGTCGGCGATCTGTTGAATGGTTTCGCGGTCGACACCACTCTGGGCGATGATATCGTCCCAGCTGGTCTGGTTGACCTGTTCCTGGAAGGCTTCAAAGTTCTCAGTATGCGCAGCGATGAAGCTGCTGTCGTGAGCGTTTTGTTCGAGTACGACCTTGGCGATGCCGGTCAGTAACGCCAGGTCTCCGCCGACGTGCGGCTGCACGTACATGGAGGCGATACTGGAACCGAACAGCATGCTGCGGACGTCACTGGGAACTTTGAAGTTGATCAGCCCCAATTCTTTGACCGGATTGATGACAATGACTTTGCCACCCCGCCGCCGGATTTCCATGAAGGCTTTCATCAGTCGCGGATGATTGGAGGACGGGTTGGCGCCGATCAGGATATACAGATCGGTGTGTTCGAGGTCTTCCAGTTTGATCGTCCCCGCTCCAGTGCCGATGCTGGAGCCTAAACCGACTCCACTGGCCTGATGACAATAGTAGGAGCAGTTGTTGACATAATTAGTGCCCATCAGTCGCGACATCATCTGGAACAGGAAGCCGGCCTCATTCGAGGAACGACCACTGGCGTAGTAAAACGCCCGCTCGGGGCCAGCTGCTTTCAGGCGGTCGACCACCAGGTCAAGAGCCGCATCCCAGGAAATAGGTTTGTAATGTTTTTCACCGGGAGAGAGCAGCAGTGGTTCGGTGAGTCGGCCGCTGTATTCGAGTTTTCGCGAGTTGAAGGAACGCAGCTGGTCGATATTGTGTTTTGCGAAGAAGTCGGAAGCGACCGCGGGCTGCATGTCGGAAGCCATCGCCTGAAATGATTTTTTGCAGACTTCGGGAAACAGACCTGCTTCGTTAACCATGCCCCCTTTTTGTCCACCCATGCCGACAGCACAGGTCTTGCAGGCGTTTTTGGAACGCATGGACTTCCAGAGTTTCCACCAGCCCACCCGGTTTGCCAGAGTCAGACTGTATTTAATCGCTTTCCAGCCGCCGCCGCTTCGTGGAGCTTTCACTTTACGCCTTCCTTTGTCGTTTTTCAGGAGCACACTGCAGTGAACCGATTCCGATACAACAAAACGCAATCTTCACACTTTTGCCAAAATCTGAAACCTGTTCAAGTTAGGTCGAGTATATCCAAATGAATTTATGCAATCAACGAGACGGGCTTCATTTCCGTACAGTGGGTCTTGCGGGGGTTTCCGGCCAGTTGATACAATACAGCTCCTGTCTATCTAAACTACAGGAGGAAGGATCGTTCTATGTTTCGTCGCTGTGTAAGCTTTTCCGTATTATTGATTCTGGTTTGCGGAAGTTCTCTCTGGGGGGAGAAACCATCTGCCACTACTTCCTCCGCTGATTTGACATTTCGTCTGCCCACTACTTCCGGTGAGACTGTTGAACTCAAGAAACAGCCCGATCAAAAAGTGACGGTGGTCTGTTTTCTGGGAGCGGAATGCCCGCTGGCACGGTTGTATGGACCCAGGTTAAATGAACTGCAGGAGTCCTATCGATCGCGAGGCGTACGCTTGATTGGCGTCAACAGTAACCAGCAGGACTCGCTGGAAGACGTGCAGGCATACGTCAAAAAATATCAGATTCAGTTTCCCATGGCGAAGGATTACGGGAATGAAATCGCCGATCGCTATCAGGCGGTGCGGACCCCGGAAGTCTTTGTGCTGGACGAGAACCTGGTGATTCAATATCGGGGACGGATCGATAATCAGTATCTGCCGGGGATTTCTCGAGCCGAAACGACTTCCCATGATCTGAAGAACGCGCTGGACCAGGTTTTGTCGGGGAATCCAGTCAAACTGGCGGTGACCGAACCGAACGGCTGTTTCATCGGACGCGTCAAAAAAACAGAAGTGACGACCAGTCTGACGTTCTGTAACGAAGTGGTACGGGTTTTGAATCAACATTGTGTGGAATGCCATCGTAAAGGCGAAATCGCGCCCTTCAGTCTGACCGACTATGATGAAGTGAGAGGCTGGGCAGATACCATGCTGGAAACCATTGATGACGGACGCATGCCTCCCTGGCACGCGAGTCCGAAATATGGTCATTATGCCAATGCCCGTTTCATGTCGGATGAGGATAAAAAAGTGCTCCGCGACTGGGTTGCCGGGGGCATGCCATATGGTGATGTGAAAAACATGCCGAAACTTCCCGAGTTCCGTGAAGGCTGGCATCTGCCGGAAGTTCCGGAAGCAGTCTTCGAGATGCGGAAACGACCGTTTCAGGTTCCCGCGGAAGGTGTGGTCGAATATCAGTATTTTGTTGTCGATCCTGGCTTTACAGAAGATAAATGGGTGACCGGAGCGCAGGTGCTGCCGGGCAATCGCTCTGTTGTGCATCACGCGATTGTTTTTATTCGTCCGCCGGATGGCGCCGACTTTCGAGGTATCGGCTGGTTAACCGCGTATGTGCCGGGTCAGCGGATCAAAAAACTGCCTGAGGGACGGGCCCGCCGCGTTCCTGCCGGTTCGAAGCTGGTATTCCAGATGCATTACACGCCGAACGGGTCAGAGGCGGAAGATATTTCCAAAGTGGGTCTCCTGTTTGGCAAAGAGGAAGAGATCACGCACGAAGTCTTCACGCTGATTGGCATTGATCAGGAGTTTGAAATTCCGCCGCACGCCAATGATTTTCCCGTGACTGCAAAAGTGCGACGTATTCCCGCGGAAGCGGAGTTGCTGGCGATTGCGCCACATATGCATTTACGGGGGAAATCGTTTCGGCTGTTTATGAAGCAGAAGGACGAATCGGAAATTCTGCTGGATGTGCCAAACTACGATTTCAACTGGCAGCATATTTACGAGCTGAGTCAGCCCATGAAACTGGATGATGTGGACTCGCTGGAATTTACTGTGAAATTTGATAATTCCAAAGAGAATCCATTCAATCCCGACCCCAGCGAATATGTGACCTGGGGAGATCAGACCTGGGAAGAAATGGCGATTGCCTTTTTCGAAGTTGCTGAACCCCGGAAAAAGAAGAAGGTTGAAAAAATTGCTCGTAATAAAAAGCCCAGTCAGGAAGAGGCGGACGAGCAACGTAAAAAGAAGTATGAGCAATTAGTCGCCGAATTCATTCAGCGTTTTGATAGAAATCAGGACGGGCAAGTGGATGTGGATGAGGTCCCTCTGGCAACGCAACGTTATGGACGTTATCGAGATCACGACGGAGACGGCATTATCGGTAAAGAGGACCTCTGGAAACGATAATTGATTTGAAGTATTACGGGAAGTATGAACCAGAGGTATTGAATCTGATTCTACCTGAATCGCCTGTCCCTACTGTCAGAAAGAGAATCGAGAGTGTTTCGCGCGTTTAATCGATGTTCTGTCTGGATGGCCGACCATCCTGTCATGGTCACGCTGTTCATTCTGCTGCTGAGTGGAATTGCGCTGCTGGGTTATACAATGCCCGAAGAGGTGCGCGACTGGTTTACGCCGGCACCAGCTAAGCAGGTACAGAGAGAGACCCCCTCTGCTCCGAGGAAAGTACGGGAAGCGCCGCCGGATGTCGATCCGATCAGTCTGACTGATGCCGATACTATTCTGGTGATTGATTCGGAAGACTTTTTCACCCCGGAGCGAATTAAAGCGCTCCGTGAAATTGTGGAGCAGATAGAATCACTGGACTATGTGCGTAGCGTCTTCTGGCTGGAAGATATTCCGAATCTGAATATCTTCGGCTTGCGGGAACCCTTGATTCCCAACGAACGTGCTTCACAGAAACGACTGGATGCTGCTAAAGAAAAAACGGTCGCACACCCCCTGGTGGGGGGACAACTGCTGTCAGTGGATGGCAAGACGCTGTTACTGATGATCAAGTTCGACTGGCTGCATGTGACGGATGATGACGCCTGCACGAGCGGTTTGAAAGAAGTGGCGCGCGGGGTTGCTGCCAAATATCCGGGAGCCGATTTCTCTTTCCTGACGACCGGACGTGTGCCGATATATCTGACCGCAGTGCGGACGCACAATGCCAACAAGGTGAAATACCAGGTCATTGGATACGGCATGATCCTGTTTATGGCTGTGATTCTGTTTCGAGGGATCTCTGCCGTGATCATCGTTGCGCTGGCACCAATGTTCGGCGTGTTTCTGACGATGGGGTTCATTCAGTTCCTGGACTTTCAGGATAATCCGTTTAATGACGTTGTGCTGCCGGTTTTGTTGAGTCTGGTGGGACTGACGGATGGCGTACATCTGATGGTCCAGATCAGAAAGCACCGCGCCGCCGGGTTGAGTGGGCGTGATGCGGCCCGGCGAGGTGTTCAGGAAGTCGGACTGGCCTGCCTGTTGACCTCGGTGACGACAGCCATCGGCTTTGGTTCGCTGTCATTGGCCCATCACGAAACCGTACGCGAATTTGGTTACAGTTGTGTGGTTGGGGTGCTGCTGACATTCATCGCGGTGATCACGGTGATTCCCCTGGCCTGTCGTACCTGGCTGGGACGCTCTATTCATGTTGGTTATGGGAAAGGAATCATCGACCGGCATCTGGGACGCATCAGCGTGATTATCGAGATGGTTCTCAAGCGGACACGATTTATCAGTTCGCTGGGGATTGGTGTGACCGCCGTTCTGATTTTGATATCATTGACACTGCGTCCAGATGAACGGCGGGCGAATATGTTGCCTGATGGCTCGGAGGCGGCTGTGGCGCTGAATCATATGGACCGGGCGATGGGAGGGCTGGAACATTCACGGGTGCATGTCACCTGGGACGATGATGTGCCCTCCGATTCTCCGGAAGTGCTGGTTGCCATCAGTGAAGTAGACGATTTATTGCTGCAGGAGGAATTGATCGGCCATCCGATTTCAATTCGCAATATCCTGGGAGCGTTGCCCGGAGAAGGCAAACCGGAAGAGCGGATGTCGATGATGGACCTGCTGCCTCCCCCGCTGAAACGCGCTTTTTATACACCGGAACGAAATCAGGCTGAAGTCAGTTTTCACGTGCAGGATCTGGGTATCGCTCGTTATGGACCCACCTTTACACGAATCGAAGAGGGATTGAAAACGATTGGTGCCGCACACCCCCATTTTCAATTTGAGCTGACGGGGTCTGCTGTTTGGCGCTGGCGGAACCTGTACCAGATTGTCGTGGATCTCGCCGCGAGCCTGGGGAGTGCCGCAATTATCATTCTGGTGGTGTTGGCGTTTGCTTTCCGTTCGCTGCGACTGGGGTTGATCTCGATTATCCCGAATATGTTTCCCCTGGCTGTGACCGGAACGTTTCTGGTGTTTACGGGACAGTCCCTGGAGATCGTCAGCGTGTGTGCCTTCACAGTCTGTCTCGGGATAGCCGTCGATGATACGATTCATTTTTTAACCCGGTTCCGGGAAGAACAGCTATTGGTCGACAGCGACGAAGAGGCGATCCGCCGTGCATTTACCGGCGTGGGGACTGCTTTGATTATGACGACGGTGATTCTGGTGGCCGGCTTTTCGACGGTGATCTTCAGCGATATGCGCGATCAGCGGATCTTCGCGATCATGAGCGGTTTGACGATTTCGTCTGCCCTGTTTGGAGATCTGGTCTTTTTACCCGCATTGCTGGCACGGTATGCGAAACGTTCCCAGGTGCCAGCGATGGAAGAGCCGGAAGAATTATCTGACCCGATGGTGGAACAGACCCTGGTGCGAGAATAATCAGATGCGGTTTGCTGTAACTCACGTGAGTCTCAGTGATTTCGATCCCTTCTCGTCTGCAGCTGAAAATGTTGTCTTTCGTGGATGGTTTCGGAAAGCGGTAAGTAAAGTTAAATAATTTGACTTTACAGCCGATAAACGTTATAAAAGATTCCCACCACTGTAGTTATATTCGTTGAGTTCAGCGAAATGACTCCCGCCCAAAAGATGTTCCCCGACATGAAGGAACAACGCTTTGTTTTACCGTGTGAATGCACTATTGCTGCCCGGCTTGATCTCTCTGTTTGCGTGGTGCCCCTCTGCTGGCGCTTCGGATGAGCAACTGACATTTGAAAAAGATATCCGCCCGATTTTCAAGGCCTATTGCTTTCACTGTCACGGGGAAGAAAAAGAGCTTTCCGGCGCACTTGATCTGCGGTTAAAGCGTTTGATTTTGAAAGGCGGTGATTCGGGAGAGTCGATTACTCCCGGCAATCATGCTGACAGCCTGCTGTTTCAATATGTGGAATCAGGCGACATGCCTCCGGATGAGAAACTGCGTTTAAAACCCGAAGAAGTGTCCGTGATTGCCAGATGGATCGACCAGGGAGCCGCCGCGGGACCGGAACCAGCCGGCGAAGTGAAGCCTGGTGATTTTCTGATGACGGAAGCCGAACGTTCTCACTGGGCATTTCAACCCATTCGTAAAGTAAAACTTCCAGAAGTCGCGCGTCTTTCCAAAGAAGGAAATACATCGTCCGTAAATCCGGTTGATGCGTTTGTGGCCCGTCAGCTTGCGAAGAAAGAGCTCTGGTTTTCTGAAGAAGCAGATCGACTGACGTTGATCCGGCGGGCCGCCTTTGATTTGACGGGCCTCCCCCCTGCTCCAGAAGATGTGAAAACGTATCTGGCAGACGCATCAGCGAATGCGTACGAGAATATGATCGATCGTCTACTGGCGTCTCCGCATTATGGTGAGCGCTGGGCGCGACACTGGCTGGATGTCGCCGGCTACGCCGATTCAGAAGGCTACAACGATAAAGATGTAATTCGCCCGGATGCCTGGCACTATCGCGATTATGTGATTCGCGCATTGAATGCAGATAAGCCGTGGGATGAGTTTATTCAAGAGCAACTGGCCGGTGACGAACTGATTAAAGCCACGCATGCCACAGCGCAGAAACTGGTAGACCAGAATCCTGCAGTGTGTGACAAGCTGACAGCGACCGGGTTTTTACGATTGGCTCCGGATGGAACGGGATCGAGTCCGATGGACCCTGCCCTGGCCCGGAATCAGGTGATTACGGAAACCGTGAAAATCATGTCATCGTCTTTACTGGGGATGACCGTAGGTTGTGCTGAATGCCACCATCATCGGTTTGACCCGATTCCCCAGGAAGACTTTTATCGGTTGCGCGCTGTAATTGCTCCCGTGTATGATGCCGACAAGTGGCGGAAACCGGCCAGCCGCCGTGCGGCGCTGATGTCAAAGGAAGAAAAAGCAAAAGCGGCAGAACTGGCCGCGCAGGTTAAAAAACTGGATGAGCAGCATAATCAGATCAAGGCAGAAGTGACACAGTTGATCGCGGAACGGGTTTTGAAGGAAGTTCCTGAAGCAGATCGTGAACGGGCCAAAACCGCTTATGAAACAGCGATCAAAGAACGGACTGCAGAACAGAGCGATTTCCTGAAAAAGAAATATCCGATGCTGGATCTGCTGGTCCCCGGACGTCTGCATCTGTTCCTGGCCCGCTATAAAGATGGCAAAGAACTGGCCAAACGCTATGAAGATGTGAAAGCCGAAGCGGATGAACTGAGAAAACAGATTCCTCAACCGGAATATATCCGGGTTGCGACCGAAGACACGCAGCATCTGCCTGAAACGTTTGTCTTTTATCGAGGGGATATGTCCTCACCCGAATCAGAAATGATTGCGCCGGGCGGTCTGACGGTTGTTGGTTCCAAAACCGAAAACACTTTTCCCGTCAATGATCCTGCAGTGCCAACGTCGGGGCGTCGACTGGCGTTTGCTCGCTATCTGACCAGTGGTCAGCATCCGCTGGTGGCTCGCGTCTTGATGAATCGGTTCTGGATGCATCATTTCGGTCAGGCGATTGTTGATTCGACAGGTGATTTCGGCTCACGCGCCGCGACTCCCACGCATCCCGAATTACTCGACTGGCTGGCAGCCGACTTCATGGAGCATGGCTGGGAATTAAAACGGATTCACCGTTTGATCATGACCTCGCGGACGTATCGTCAGACCTCCACTTCTCATTCCGAGAAAGCAATGGCGGTCGACGCGGATAACAGACTGCTCTGGCGGATGAATCTGAGGCGGCTGGAAGCGGAATCGATTCGCGATGCGATTCTGACCGTCAGTGGCGAACTGAATCGAGACCAGTTTGGCGCACCGATCCCGGTCTCCCTGGCTGACAGTGGAATCATTACTGTGGGTGCGGGCAAGGTTTCTCCCGATCGGCGGGAATTAAAGCGTTCCATTTATATCCAGGTAAGACGGACTCAGCCGGTCACGATGCTGAATGCCTTTGATGCGCCGAGTATGGAGCCGAACTGCGAGCGGCGGGTTTCTTCTACCGTGGCGACGCAATCGTTGGCGCTGTTGAACAGCGAATTCATGCGGGAGCAGTCTGTCGCGTTTGCAAAACGGGTGCTGGCGACAGCAGAAAAATCCACTGCTCCAAAGAAACTGGTGCAGACCGCCTGGAAGATCGCATTGAGTCATGAACCGTCGGCTGCAGAGATGCAGGCGCTGGAGAAACATTATCAGTTGCAGTTACAGGAATATCAGGCGAAAAAAGTCAAAGATCCCCGACAGGAAGCATTGGCGTCACTGTGCCATGTCCTGTTTGGTACCAATCAGTTTTTGTATGTCGAATAAATGGTTTAAAATCAGACGTCATACAGATGTCTGTATAATGATAACCTCTCCGAAGGGAGTGCATTGTGTTTCAGAACAGTCATGATTATTCAAACGGTTCCCGCCGTCATTTTCTTGCGCAGAGTGCATTCGGCGTTTCTTCGCTGGCCTTGGCGACATTGTTAAAAGAGGACCAGTTGCTGGGGGCACCGGAAAAACCGGCGCTTGAGGAAATAACGTATGATCTGAAGCCGAAGAAAACGAGTCATCCCGCGCGGGCAAAATCGATGATTTCGATTTTCTGTGGTGGTGGCCCCAGTCATCTGGATCTGTTTGACCGCAAGCCGACGCTGGATGAATATGCGGGCAAACGGTTTCCCGGCGATGGCATTAAATATGACAATGCCGGTCAGGCGACGTCCATCATCATGCCGTCTCCTGACACGTTTGAAAAATGTGGCGAATCGGGGATGGAAATCAATACCGCCCTGCTGCCTCACTTCGGCGAGATTGTCGATGATGTGACGCTGATTCGTTCCATGCAGTTGCCCAACATTCGAAACCATGTGGCGGGGATGCGGGCGATGACAACGGGCCGCGGGCGCGAAGGCTGGCCTTCCCTGGGGAGCTGGGTGACCTATGGTCTGGGAGCGGAGACACAGGATCTGCCGGCATTCGTGGCGATAACGATTCCCCGCAATCCAGTCGGTTCTCCATACTGGGACAGCCGCCAGTTACCATCACTTTACCAGGGAACCGTTGTCAGTAAATCGGAACCACGGATCGCTAATCTGAATCCGATTTCACAACTCCGCGGAAAGCCGCAGAGTAATCAGCTGGATCTGCTCAAGGAGCTGAACCAGATTCATCTGGAGCGACATCCCGGTGAAGACGATCTCTCCGCTCGAATTGCGAGTTACGAACTGGCAGCCCGGATGCAGACCGCGGCGACCGAAGCACTGGATCTGACCAAAGAGACGCAAGCAACCCACCAGATGTATGGAGCCGATGATCCGGTAACCAAAGAGTTCGCGGATGCCTGCATGCTGGCCCGTCGATTTGTGGAACGTGGTGTACGATTCGTGCAGATCTGGAATTACGCCTGGGACATGCACGAGAACATTTTTGCGGCTCTGGAAGCCCGTTGTAAAACCTGTGATAAACCATGTGCAGCCCTGGTGACTGACCTGAAACAGCGTGGTTTACTGGATTCGACGATGGTACAATGGGGTGGTGAAATGGGGCGTCTGCCTGTCGTGCAGGATCGCGGGGCGGGCAAAAAACCGGGCCGCGATCACAATACGGAAGGTTTCAGTATCTGGATGGCCGGCGGTGGTGTTAAAGAAGGGCACATCCATGGAGCCACGGATGATTTTGGTCACCGGGCTGTCGAAGATGTTGTCACTCAGCATGATTTTCATGCGACATTGCTACACCAGTTTGGTCTGAAGGCGGACGAATTACATTTTGAGCATAATGCACAACCGGTGGCTCTGGTGGAGCCGGGACAAGGTAAAGTTGCTGAGGGCATCCTGAAATAATCCAGTTGGGGAGAAACGATGACAAGACTATACAGCTTCATTCTGTTGTGGGTGTTGTCGATGTTTTTTCTCGTTTCTGAAGCTTCAGCTGAGGATCTGGTGGTTTCCTCTGATTTTTCGGGTGGCTCTGCGGAAGTCATACAGGTCGACCAGAAGCAGCGCACGATTCTGATTCGTCCCGCCGGTGATCCTCAATTTGGCTGGCCCTGCTGGTGGTACTTCCAGGTGACGGGAGTCACGCCTGGGGAAGAGCTTACGGTGACCGTCGATGCCAGTCAGCTGAAACAGGCGAATGGCCAGAAGTTGTCAGCCTCATGGGCGCTACCTGAGCAAGCGGCATTCAGTACCGATCAACGACGCTGGGCACAGACACGACCGGGGAAAAAACAGGGAGAGAACTGCGAGTGGAAAGTGAAACCGGATGCGAAAGTCGTCTGGTTTGCCTGGGGACCACCTTTCGTTCCCGCTGATGCAGAACAACTGGTCAAAAGTCTGAGCCAGAAACATGCCAATGTGACGGAATTTGAGTTATGTAAGACCCGCGCGGGGCGCCGTGTTCCTGCTTTGGTTGTTTCGCCCGTCGGTGAGAAGGATAACTCACGGCTGGCTGTCTGGGTACAGGCACGGCAGCATGCCTGGGAATCTGGTGGCAGCTGGGTGGGCCGCGGCTTTATCGAGTGGGCCGTCAGTGATCATCCGCAGGCAGTTGCTCTCCGGGAAAAAGCGGATATTTACTACATCCCCATCATGGATATCGATAACGTAGCGACCGGGAATGGCGGTAAGAATCAGGTACCGCACGATCATAATCGGGACTGGTCAGAGCATCCGCGCTGGAATGCGGTTCAAGCGGCGATGAAATCTCTGAAGCAGCTCGATCAGCAGAACCGGCTGGTAATGTTTATGGATCTGCATAATCCGGGACCGAACTCGAAGCAGCCTTACTTTTATATTGCTCCTCCGGAGCTCAATACGGAGCGGCGTAAATCGCTGCAGGATGCATTTATCGCAGTCTGCCGCGAGGAGATGCGAGAGCCTTTGAAACTGGATCGGAGTACGCCCTCAACGGGGCCTCAATATGACAGGCGCTGGAAAGAGATTTCCAGTAACTGGGTGCGGAGCGCGACGCGCGAACATGTGATTGGAATTACGCTGGAAACATGCTGGAATACGCCGCACAGTAACACGAACGGTTACATGACTGTCGGTCAACAACTGGGGTTGGGGATAGCCCGCTATCTGCAGCAGGATCCCCGTCAGTCACCGAAACAGAAGTGACTGACGAGACTGTTTAATGCAGAGCCTGGAAAATCCACCCGCGATCAGCTGGTTTCGTCCAGTTTTTCAAAGACGGCTTTCATCAGCAGAGGTAAGACCACGGTCGCATCGGAATAGACTTCCGCGAAGCGTCCCCCCTCCTGGGGAGAGATGAATTTCCCCCAGCTGACACCTTCCGAGTAGGTGCAGCCTGACAGGCCTCCCCAGTGAACCGGTTCAGGACAAATGCGAATGCCGTATTTGAAACGGGGTTCTTTCCATTCGGTGCCGAGGCGGTAGTTGGCAATTTCGTAGTAGGGAGCAACCTGTTGCGCCCAGTTTCGTGGAACGCCACCACCGACGGTAAAGATTCCCAGGGTCACTGCGTCACGCATCAGACCGGCGTATTCCTGCAGGTCGATAAACGGGTTGAAGCTGGGGAGCGCGGTCAGGATTTCGGCCTGATCGAGTTCTTCAGCTGATTTACCGGATTGCGCGATATGTTCAGACATGGCCCAGGTGGCGACATCAAGACCAATTTCACTGTCGGTAAACGCAGGGATAAAAACGGGCACGTTCTGTTCGTAGGCGCTGCGGAGAATACCACGACCTTCGTCGACTTCCGAGAGCCTCTGCCCGAGCGCGCGACACAGACGGGCGGAAGACCAGACACCGTCTTCCGGTTTGGATTCCCTGAGTACGGAACGGACGAGCCGCTCGACGTTATTCAGATTGGATTCCATTTCCAGCGTGTCATAGATACGGTTATAACCTTTTTTGTAGAGTGTTTCGTCTGAATCGTTGGGGTTGTACTGGTAATGGACCAGGCCAATCGATTCTGTCAGGCCGTGGGCAATGAGGGCCCCGGTAGCGACAACGGCATGGACCAGACCGCGGTCGATCATGTCGCAGATGATACTGCCCTGCTTGGCAACGGTCATGGCACCAGAAAGGGTCAGTACGACTTTGCAGTTGGTGTCTTTCGACATTTCCAGCAGGATATCATAGGCGACCCCCAGCTTTCTGCCTGAAAAGGCGGTTTCGGACATTGCCTGTAGCAACTCGGCGAAGGAGTTGACACTGGACAGGTCCAGACTTTTCAAAGGCTTTAATCCGTCGCCTCGACCGTCGTGGAACTCTCGTTCTCCACTCATGTTCTGCTTTCCCTGATAGATCTCAATTAGCGAACGTACTTTCCCTGTCATATCGCATGGCAAGTGCGCTCGTCGACTGTAAAGTCTTCCGAGCACACTTACCTGAATGCGGTAGTTATGACGAGAATTCAACAACAGATTTAATCTACCACGTCACGAGCGAGAACTGTAGGGAGTTCTGATGGTTTCCGGGCAGAGTCTGGAAATGTTGAAAGTTTATAGAGCGACGACCTGATCAGCTTCGCAAGGGTAGCTGGCCGCTTCCTGTAAGGCAGGTTTCCCATTCGGAATGGGGAAGCGGGGCATCTCCAGAATACTGACATCACCCAGGTCAATTTCTTCCCGAATATAACGTAATACGTCATTCGGGTCGGTATCACCACAGGTGAAGACGTCCAGAGCGATTAAGCCGAGGTCTGCGTAGCAGTGTGCTGAACAGTGGCTTTCATCAAGAAGGCACATAGCGGTGAAGCCCGGTGCTGAATTATGACCGAAGTGATATCTAACCTGTGAAATCACAGTTGCACCAGCGCGGGTAGCACCACGCGCCATGGCTTCAAGAACCAGTTGGTCGTTTAGACAAATGTCCCGCGAGACATTACGACAATCAATGAGAAGATGTCTTCCTTTATGCAACTCATAAACCCTCCACTAGAGGTGCCTGAAAAAAACAGGCATCCGATTTTGATGAAATGTTCGAGACAATTTCGAATCGTAATGCCTATATCGGTACGCAATTTTTAAAGTGCGAGATTATTATGTTATTGAAGAATAAAATACAAGAAATAAATTGACGAAATTGCGCGGAATTTACAAAAATCGAAAAACAGTTTCCCGGCCTTGAGCCCGCGGCGGCAACTACTGGCAGGCGTTCGGGTTTCGCAGGAGGGACGCGGCTCTGGTTTCGACCGGTTTGAAAGGCTGGGAATATCCTGTCCATGCGCAGGGACTACCCGGTGAAATGGTTCCGGCGATGGTACTGTTTCCCCTGCAAGACCGGGAGCCTGGAATGTGATAAGTGGTGCATGCAGGCCCTGTTAAGAAACCGCCCCGCAACTGACTGGTCAGCGCGGGGCAGTTTTCAGATCGTTTCCTCAGGGATTTGGGGCTGTCCTAAAACTCGCCGATGATGTTCCCGTCATTGATGGTTCCCAGATACCGGAAGGTTTCATAGTTCATGTTCTCGCTCAGAAATCGGACCGCGCCATCTCCAAGCAGGAAGTGAGCTCCCCCCTCGTGCTTACTGGAGAAGTTGGCAATATGGTTGGTTGTGTTGGGCGGGTGGTGCATGGTCATCATGCCCCCCTGCCCGACGTGTCCCAGAACGAGTGAAGCAGGACCCTCGGTCATGGAGGCCATGGTCATGCCAGCGGGACGCGTGGCATTAGGAATCGCTGCGTACCAGGTTGTATCGGCCTGAATGACTGAGGCGGCACCTACAAACTGGTGCTGATGAGATCGCTCACCAACGACAATGGTATTCGAGGTGCCATCGGTAATGTCGCGCATTTTAACATTGCTGTTCCGGTACAGGATGCCCTTTACGGTGGGATTTCCAGGAGCATCAGTCAGGCTGCCATAGCCATAGATCCCGGCGTAGTTTGCTGAAGAAAGGCTGTAGGTATTGGAGCCATCTGAGACTGAAAACACGCCCTGATTTGTATCGCTGGGACAGCGAAAGATCGGGATTGCAGATGTGGCAAGTCCGATGTTCGGGCTGACGGTGCTGTCCAGATTGAGATTGAGCTGATTATAAAGCGGTGCCTGATCAATGAAGGGCAGCAGCATCACTCCCCAGGCGAAACCGGTGCCGGTTTCTGTGGTGCTGTCCGCTGTGCTCGTGACATTTCTGGCGATGTAGCCCGGAGGGAAGGACTGATGAGAGTCATGGTAGTTATGCAAGGCGACCCCGATCTGTTTCAGGCTGTTTTTGCAGGTTGACCGCCTGGCTGCTTCGCGGGCCTGCTGAACAGCGGGGAGCAGCAGGGCAATCAGAATTGCGATAATGGCAATCACAACCAGAAGTTCGATCAGGGTAAAGCCACGAGTTGTACGTCGATAGAGGGATGTTTTTTGTTTCATTTCAGTTTACCTGTTATGTTTCATGAGGCGGTGGCCGAGCATTTCGGGCGACACCGATACAGGGAAGGAGACAGATTGCAGGCACATCCAATCCGATTCTTGAAAATCGAAGTGGAACTGCAAACTTCGAAGAGGCGTGGGCGACGCTCAGACGCGCGGCGGAGGTGTGTCCGGTGTGAATGTCATGGTAACAGGGAGGACATCAATGAATGTCAAAATTGACTGCAGGTCAGTTGGGTTTAGCAGAGCCGGGCCAGAATGCAGGTTTCGAGGGAATGCCACAGCTAACGCATTCTCAGAGGAATCGCCACATCCACAGGCACGCAATAACTGTAGAAGTGGTGACTCCTTCTGACTTTTGAGGGGCTCTGTCTTTTTCGCGTTACAGCAACTTCCCGGTTTCTGTCTGCGGGCCGTACAACAGGAAGCCCCTTCCCTGGAGTCACCGGAAGCCGTTTTATTGATGCAACAACAGTCATTGCTGGATGTTGACTGCTCTGCACAATGGCACCCTATTCCGGGCTGCAGTTGAGGCAGCATTCCCGTGCTGGTGATCACATACAGCAAACAGAGCATTGTCATGCCAGCAGAACGACGGAGGCTGTCGAGCCGTCTGCGGCGCTGGATGCCAGTTTGTGGGGTGGCCTGGTGGGAAGACACGGGGATCACTCAATTCAATAAGTATCTGGTTTGATTCTGTTTCGACTGTGTCCAGTTTTACTGTAGCGTCTCCAGCGCCATTTAGACCGAGTCTATTTGATGGAGAGCCGCTACGGTTAAATGTGATGCACTGTAGAGAGCTTCCGTGCCTGACTCCATTGTTTTCGATTTAATAAGCAAAGGAAAGTGCTCGATTTGGTTTTTTAGGCGATCCCGCAAAATTATTCAGAGGAGCGGTTTGTGTCTTTCTGCAGTGTATTCTCTCTAATAAAGGTCACAACCTGTTCGGGATGCGGATGCGTGAAGTGGTGACCCTTTGATTTTTCCGTACCAGTTTTGACCGAAATGATTTTGAAATTATTGTGTCGAAACTGTGCCGGGACACGGCTGAACATTAATCGCGTGTTTTCGGCTGGCGGCACAACCTGGTCATTTTCCGAGATGATGTGCAGGACAGGAATTCCGGCCGCGGCGATAAGCTGAATACGGTCAACTGGATTGTCTTTGTACTCGAGGGCTTCCGCTTCCGTCATTTTGTAGGCTTTCAGACATGCCTGCCAACTGGATTCGGAGCCGGCACTGGTTCCTTTCCCGCCTGGCCAGCTTTTAAAATCGCAGACAGGAGTGTCTGCGTAGATACAACTGACTTTTTCCGGATTCGCGAGTGCCCAGTTATAAATGAACAATCCGCCGCGACTGACTCCTTCCAGAGCGACCTTCTTCTGAAATCCGTGTTGTTTGGTCAGTTCTTCATAGAATTTGTTTCCGTATGAAATTGCCTGGGGGGATCCGAACAGATTGGCGACATCAAGGTAGGCAATATGAAAGCCCTGTTTAAGCAGTTCGATATCCATCTCGTAGTGGAAGTCAGGAAACCGGGCACGCCAGACCCAGGGTTTCCCTGGAGCGACTTTTGGGGGGATGACCACATAACACTTGCGGTCTTCGATCTGAAAATGATTCCTTTGAAAGCCATGCCAGGTATCCTGTCTGCCTGACCACTCAGATTTCACTTCCGGATTTGTGGAGGCAAACGCTTCAAATGTCGGTTGACATAAATGCAGTCCAATAAAGGAGATGAAAAAAACACGAAAAAAAGAAAACTGGTATTTCATTTGATGATTCTTTCGTCGCCTGAAGACAGATTGTGAGTACGTTTGCTTTATCTGCTGGTAAAAAGGAGGTTACGTGCTTTGCGTCACTGACTTTGTGCTGGTCAGTCTGTTCGAACAACAAGCAGGTCATTCTGATTTTAGCAATTTTGAGTTCATTTGCACAATGAGAGCCCTGTCCCAACTGCAGTCACTGACTGCGGAACGGCATTTCTGACATATAGTTTAAGAACTTATCATTAAAACAAAATATATTCTGAAAATCACAAACCAGAGTGGGAGCTGTTTCTGCTTCCGCGGTGTGATTTCATCAGATACAACTATTTGTTAAATACGGACTCAGTTATGTCACTTATTCCTGCTACACATACAACAGAAACATTGACCAGGCGGTTTTCAGATCCGGTTACTAATTCTGTGATTGATGTATTCAAATATTTTGTCGGCACGACAGCCGAGCTGGAAAAGGTTGTCGAAGTCGATGAAGCACCGCGCTTTGACAGGAGTTCAGCGATTGAAGTAAATGGTCCCGGCAAAGGGATCGTGGTGGTAAATCTCCCTCGTGAACTGGTTTCGCGTGCTGTGTCTGTGCTGATTGATGAAGAACTGGCAGACGATGAACACGTCCTGACCGATTTTGCGTGTGAGCTATCAAATATGATTGCCGGCCAGGCTAAAAAAGCGGTTGATCATATGGGATTCCAGCTCGGCCACCCCACTGTCATTGAAACGGAACAGATTGATACACTCTATCCGCCGGAAGCTGGTTCCCGCTGCGGACTCTTTCAGACGGGGATCGGTCCCCTTGCCGTCTATTTTGGCTTTGTAGGACAGTTGGGCGAGATTATTGATTTCGAACACGAAATGACAGACAGGAAACGTCTGATTGTCATCGATCAGGACGAAATGAATCGTGCTTTATTCAAAGGTCTGCTGCACGAACGTTATAAAGTCGAAACCGCGTCTTCGATTGAAGAAGCGTTTATTGACGCCGCCTTGAATTCTCCCGACCTGATTTTACTCGACCTGGATGGTGCTGATGGAAATCATGCGGAATCCGTCAAATACATCAAAGAGTCTCCCCTCACTCGGGGTGTGGAAGTGCTGGTGATGACGTCAAACCGCTCCACTACTGCAATTATCCAGGCGTTTAATCATGGAGCCAGTGACTATATTCTGAAATCTGACTTCACAAAGCAGATTCTGATTGGCAAAATTGAACGGGCGTTTGGAAGAACCCCGGTTGTCAAAGAAGCCGTTTCCGCTATAGATTAAGCGAAACATCTCTGGTCGTTCTCGTATCAGCCCCGGTTTGATGACTGGGGCTTTTTATTTTTGAGCGTTTCACATTTGACGATAGCGTCTGTCGGACTAATTTACCTGGCCCACCTGATCCTGGAGACGCGACAGTAAAACCGGGCACCGTTTAGTTTCCATGGGAGGGAGTTTACATTGAATCTGGAAGGCAAAGTGGCAGTCATTACGGGCTCAGCGGTACGAATCGGCCGCGCGATGGCGCTGACATTGGCAGATGCCGGGGTGGATGTCTGTATTCATTATCACCTTTCACAAGCGGCGGCAGAGCAGACATGCAATGAGATCCGTGAGCGGGGACGTAATGCGACTCGTGTCTCAGCGAATCTCTCGGATCCCGAGACTGCAGCGGCTGTCATCTTTGAAGCGGCAATGACCGAGTTCGGCAAAGTTGATATTCTGATCAACAGCGCCTCTGTCTTTGAAAATAAAAGTCTTACAGATACCACCGAGGCCGACTGGGATTCCCATCTGGACATCAACCTGAAGTCTCCTTTTTTTCTCTGCCAGCGGTTTGCAAAACTACTCCCGCCGAGGCAGACCGGTCAGATTGTGAATATTGTGGACTGGCGGGCACAACGGGCCGGGAAAGAACATCTGGCCTACCGGATCTCTAAAGCGGGTCTGGTTACGCTTACGGAATGTCTGGCGCTGGAGCTGGCACCTGCGATCCAGGTCAATGCCATCGCCCCGGGAGCCATTCTACCCCCACCAGGAGAAGACCAGTCGTACCTGGAACAGCGAGCGCAGAAGGTACCTCTGAAGCGAGCGGGAAGCCCTGCTGAAATCTGCAACACCCTGCTCTACCTGTTACGGTCTGATTTTGTGACAGGTGAAGTGCTGACGGTTGCCGGTGGAGAACAGCTCACAGGCGGTCTGGGATGATTTCCACCGATTTGGAATCAGATCATGAGGAATGAGCCTTCAGCACAGCCTGCTTCAGGATCTGCATTGTATTCTGTTGCCGCTTCTGGATCGACTGCATCACTTCTTGCAGCTTGTTGTCTGCCTGGGCTCTTTCGTTGTAAATCTGAATGACCCGCTCAGCAATCTGCTGTTCGTTGACTTCATCAATTTCGAATGTCCAGTCTTTTAAACCGATATCGTACCACATTTGCCCTTTGATCGTATCGGTGGGCTGTCTGACATACAGCCCGGGGGTACCAAAAGCACAGGCGATGATGGGAGAATGGCATTCCATGCTCACCACAGCAGCGGCATCGCGATACAAAGAACCGGCTTCATCAGGCAGCCAGTATTCATCGTGGGCCACGACTTTGGATTTGACATCCGCAGGCAGCGGATCAATGACCAGGGGGTTTATAATTTCTGTCTGATAGGTCATTTCGGGACAGACGACTGCTTTCTGACCGCTGGTCCGGACCCATTCGATAATGGCCGCCCGCAGTTTGGCATGATCCTGCTCCTGGTATTGCTTGTTGACCGATTCCACTTCCGCAATTTTTTCTTTGGTCCAGCGGCTGGATTTGTGGATTTTGTGGTAAGGTGTATAGCGTAAACGTGGGACAGCGCATAAATAGTTGCCCGGTTCCAGCTGATGTTTCTTCTGAAAAGCGGATGCCTTTTTGTCATCGGTCAGGTCAATCGCAAAGGTCGCGTCAGGGGCAAAATCCTGATGTGCTGACGTCACTTTGGCATCTTTAAGGTTCTTCAGTGAATGTGTTTCACGGGTGAAAATGAAATCGGCTCCCGAGAGTAGTTCATGCAGCTCGGGATTGATCTCGGAGACAGTGACACCGTAAATGCCATACGGTTTACCGGTCTGCTGTTTCCAGAATGCCAGTTCCCGCCGTGAGACCACACTGGGGCCTGAACCATGCAGAAAGAAATCAGCCTTTTCAAATGCCTGTTGTAACTCCCGGGAATCCAGCTTCCCGTTCCGGTTCAGACGTCCTTTAACAATTTTCAGTTTAGGAAAACGTTTTTTAAGCATCGGTTCCACGCCGCGATCGACACTGTTGGGCCAGAGAATGATATCAAATTCGGGCGCATACACTTCCAGAAGTTTTAAAATGCCGGGAGAGTGTCCGATATCACCGATATTAACGGTTTGCCAGCCTGATCTGAGTAAAATTACCGGTGGGTTCTGAGAGGACTGTGAGGGAGCTGCCAGTGAGGATGTCAGATGCAGTTGTCCGACAGCAACGAGCCCCATTGATTGAAGCAGGGTCTGTTTCAGCCAGTGACGTCTTGTAACGGGAGAGCGGTTCATATTGTTGTTCTTTCTATTCGGGAACCCCTTTGTCGTGGCGAATGCAGATAATCAATGTGTTCCTGCCAGAAGTCAGGAATTCTTCGCTGTGCAATCGGAGGGATTAAGACTATAGTAATTCTATCATTGTAGCTGTTCTTAAACTTAAGTCTGCCCCATTTTAAACTACGCTTAATAATATGCCTGATCAAATTCATATTTCCGACTTACTGTTACGCACGATCATCGGCATCAACGATGAAGAGCGAGAGAAAAAACAGGATGTGCTGATTAATATCAACATGCTCGTCGACCTGAAAACAGCGGGCCGGTCTGATGATATTAACGATGCCGTGAATTATCGAACGATCACCAAGGAGATCATTGAGCTGGTAGAAAACTCTCATTTTCAACTGGTGGAAAAAATGGCGGATGAGGTGGCGCGGATCTGTTTGCGGGATCACAAAGTTCAGTCAGTTCAGGTGCAGATCGAAAAACCCGGTGCCCTGCGTTTTGCCCGCTCCGTCGGAGTGACAGTTGTCAGAACGCGTGAGGATGTTTCAGGAGTCTGAAATGAATCAGGTTTATCTGGCATTAGGCAGTAATATTCGTGCAGAGTTCCATCTTCCCCAGGCAGTCCGGCTGCTGACAAGCTGTGGAGCAATCATTCGGAAATCTTCTGTCTGGCAGAGTCAGCCCGTGGGAGATACCAATCAGGCCGATTTTTTAAATGCGGCTGTTTTGTTAGAAACCGCCTGTGATGCTCAGCAGATCTGGGATGAAGTGATCCCGGGGATTGAGGCCCGGCTGCTGCGCGTGCGAGACCCCCTGAATAAAAATGGACCGCGTACGATCGATATCGATCTGGTTCTTTTTAATGAAGAACAGTTGCAGGTAGCTCATCGCCGTGTTCCTGACCCGGACATCAGCAGTCGCATTTTCCTGGCGGTGCCACTGGCGGAACTGGCTCCGGGGTATTGTGTCCCCGGTGTGGGAAAGCCCCTGTCAGAGATCGCAGCAGAACTTCAGACAGACCATGGATCTGTATTCATTCGCAGGGACGATGTGCGTCTCTAATCTTCCAGCAGCGATAATGCATCGCCGGGCAGACAGGCCATTTTGAAGAACAGCCCCTGTTCTTCACACTGAGATTTATAAGCTGCTGGCATTTTCTGTTCAGTTTCGTCATCCCATTCGAGGATATAGGTTCGTTCAGAAACCTTCTTACCACGCACTTCGACAACCATACCTGTCCAGCCTGCACAGCAGATTTCTGGAAATTCGGGGACACAGATCCCGTCTTTCACCTGGATGTTTGAGCCTGCCTTGATTGTTGACGATGCCTTTTTACCCATAATTTATTTCTGCCAAAACATATCTTGTTTTATTGATTTCATGTAACCAGCTGGCACGACTGCAGACAGTGTATCGCTAATGCAACATGAATTTCAATTGAAGGGCCTTGTTATCAGTCTATCTGGCACAAGAAATTAACAAATATCACGATCAGCAGCACAAAAAATGCTGTTTATTATCAACAGTGGCCTGTTGGATCAAGTTGCATTATGGGGACCTGATGCGTTTTTTCAACAGGAAATTAATTCTGAATAATTTGCAGAAAAGACCTGCAGCAGACAAATTCTGAGCTATTGTTTTATTGGACGATACCAGCCCCTCTTGAACAGTTCTCCCGGCCCACTGCGCTTCAGCAGATTAAACAGATATGACCATGGAGGGACATTCGTAACTATTTTCAAGAGAAAAAAAATGTTTAAGCGGCACAGCCGAGTGGCATTGAATCAGAAACAGAAAGCCAGACGTTCCGGGCTGGCCCTGGTGGAACTGGCATTCGTGACTCCAGTATTTCTTGTGTTTGTGTATGCCATTTTTGAATTCGGCTATGCCTACATGATTTCTAATATTATCCAGGAAGCGACACAGGAAGGTGCCAAGCTGGGGCGGTGTGAAGAAGTGACAACCGCGCAGGTGGAAACCAAAGTCAAAGCCCTGCTGAATACCGTCTTCGATGCCGATCTGGCTGAAGTGATGGTCAAAGATGCCAGTCAGTTTGACACCCCGGGCGTCGATGTATCGCAAATTAATTACAAGACACTGCCCGATCTCGAATTAGCCAATGCGCAGAAAGCGCAGTTATTTCTGGTACGCGTTGAAGTGCCGTACAAAGATGTTCGATTACTGAGCTCGTTTTTCGTGGATCCGGTCGAAGCCGCAGAGGCCGCGGCCAAAGAAGACAGCATGGTTTTATCCGGCCATTCCGTCAGACGTCACGAGTAATCAGACAGAAAATAATATTACTTATTTCGGCAAGCAACCGCCTGCAGGAGCACACTTATGCAAGTCATGCGAAAACAGAGTATGCAGTCAGTCATTTCAACGGAGAACCGTCGCGGCGTTGCGGCGGTTGAATTCGCATTAATTGCGCCCGTCTTCCTGGCGTTACTGCTGGGAATGGTGGCGGTACGCAAAGCTGTTCACACTACGACGGTCATGGACGCAGCCCTTGCCCAGGCAGGTCGCCTGGCTTCGATGGATGCCGGTTTAAAACTCCCCGCTGGCAAGACTCTGAATGACAAAATTATTCTGGATGTCCGCAATTTCCTGCGTGCCTCCGGTGTCGAAAATGATGAAACCAATCTGATTATCTCCATCACGCATGCGGAAGATGAAAACGGGGTGCCTTTGGATCCCATGCCGAATCCTCCCAGCACGGGAACAGATTTTGATTTAAGTAATTCCGACAACCGAAACCGGTTATTTCGAATAGGGATTGAGATTCCTGAAGGCGCTTCGAATTCCAAGTTGTCCGATATTATGAACCTGGAAGGTTCAATGGCCAAACCAATGAGTGGCGATCCTGTCTGGGATCTGATTTTGAATAACGGTACGACTAAGATCGTCAACTAGACTGCGTCCCGTTTTACTGTAGCGTCTCCAGGACCATTAGGGCCGAGTAGAATTGATCGGGAGACGATTTGGTTAAATGTGATGCGAGCTGGAAACAAAAAATTTACTTTAGTGTCTGTGGCTCTATTTCAGAGTACAAGAGGGGGAAAACATGAGACAACTTCAACAACTGAAAGATGAGGAGACCAGTTCCCCGCACGACCAGAGTCGTCGCGGTGCGTTCATGGTTATGGCAGCACCATTCCTCGTCGCAACCATGGGCTTCATGGCGTTCGGTATCGACATCGCCGTGATTACAATGACCAAGACAAGAATGCGTAATGCCGTTGAAGCGGCGGCGCTGGCTGCGGCTCAGCAGATTACGGATGCCGTACAGACAACGGCTGACGGTATTGGAGGCAGCGACAATGTCAGCGGCGATGTGCAGGATGCGAATTCCATTGCCATCGACACTGCCAGGGCTGTTGCTGAGAAAGTCGCCCGGTTAAACGGGGTCTACATTGATCCTGAAACCGATGTCGAGTTCGGTAAACGTTACCAGGACAGCGGCGGAACCTTTCATATGGTCTGGGGCGAAAATGCCAAGCCTTATAATGTGGTGAAAGTCACGGCCCGTAAAGATAATGCTACCGAGGGACAGCCGGATTCTCGCCTGCAGTTGTTCTTTGCCGGCTTTATGAGTGAGAAAACTGCCGCGGTAACGACTTCCGCAATCGCGTTTATTGAAGCCCGCGACATTGTGCTTGTTCTCGATTATTCAGGTTCAATGAGCTACGACAGTGAATTTGATGCGATGTCTTCCTATCGTCTGGGAAAATCGGCGGTGGAAGCCAACCTGGATGATATCTGGGAGACACTGGTTGACTCCGGCGCAACTTATTCTGATAGCGGTAAACTGAAGTTTCCCGCAACGGGCTATGGTAGAATAAATTCGGAAGTCGGGACTTATATCAGCTCCACTAACGACGATTATATTTACAGGGCACTGGATCTGGATGAAGAAGATTCCAGTGGTAATTTGAAATACCCCTTCCCACAGGAAGGTAAAAATTATTATGGTAATCTGAACGGAGAGCCTTCTGGCAACACAAATAAGAATCTGTGGAAAAACTATATCAAATGGGTTCGGTCGGACGGCACTGTCAATAATTATGGTTACCGCAAAAAATATGGGTACCGCACTTTGATGGGATACCTGATTGAACAACGCAAGTTGAACAGCCAGTCTGAAGATCTGTGGCGGGCTCCCATTTATCCATTCAATGCGATGAAAGAAGGGGTGACGTTGTTTACCGAATTCCTCAGCGGTCTGGAGTTCGGCGATCATATTGGACTGGTCACTTATGATGATACATCACGTATTCAATCTGTTTTAAATGAACAGGGGATTTCCGAGTCTGTTGATCTGGGAGATGAACTCATCACGAATCGATACTCTGATATCGATTCCATCCAGAGACACAAGCAGGCTTCTCACTATGCTCCTTACACTGGTATGGGTTATGGGATTAAAGATGCAAGAGAATTATTGCAGTCCCATGGCCGTGCTGGTGCGCGACCTACGATTCTGGTGATGACCGACGGTAATGCAAACCGTTCGCCTTCAGGCTGGTCACTGCCAGGCAGCTGGGACTGGGATGATGTGACCGATTTCGATGACGATGGTCAGTCTGACTATTCAACGAATGATCGGCACAAACAGTATGCATTCTGGCAAGCTGTGGAAGCAGCAAAGCTGGGGTATACGGTTCACACCATGACCGTAGGTGAAGGGGCAGATCGCAGCTTGATGCAGGCCATGGCCAAAGCGTGCAATGGGATCTGTATTGATGCTCCCGGTGGTGCAACGATCGAAGACATGAAGTCACAGTTACTGACTGCCTTCGGCAAGATTGCCGCCAATGTGCCTCCAGCGAAATTACTGGCGGATCCGGAAAGCGATTATTAAGTGAACGAATTTGTTATGATTCGTGCCTGCTTGGGTTGATTTTCTACCTGAGTGAGAGGGGTGACTGGGAACGGTCACCCCTTTTTTTATTGTAAGCGGTAGTTCTTAAATAACCTTATGAAAGGTCCCAGTGGCTGACCCTGAGTGGGAAATCTTTTAAATTTTTTTGAAAAACGGGAAATTCTCATCGACGAGGAATTAGGATGTATTCATAATACTAGATATCAAAGCAGTCGAATATTAAGTTTCTGATTGAGGATCAATCGGAGTTAAACTTATCCTTCCACTACTCTCACCCTGGTTGATTTTCGCTCTGAAATAATGAGCCCTCTCAAAATCAATAAGGGGCAATGAGAAGAAACTGTCTTCTCATCACCAGAGTTATTTTAACTTAGGTTTGCCACAAGGGGGTTGAGGTTCATGTCCTGCGACAAGATCCGTACCATTGCAACTTTCACAGTTGTGCTCTGCGCCAGTTCTGTTTCCGGCCTGTTTACTGCGAAAACTGTGGCCGCTGAAAAACAAGTCAGCTTTTATCAGCAGGTCCGACCAATACTTCAGGCGCAGTGTGCTGGTTGCCACCATCCAAGAAATCCCGAAGGGGAATATGTCGTTACCGAGTTCTCCCATTTTGTTAAAGGGGGAGAAAGTCAAACCAGAGCGATTGTGCCCGGAAAACCGGATGAAAGTTACCTGGTTCAACTGATTACCCCCCATGGCAATGAAGCAGAAATGCCGAAAGCAAAAACGCCTCTATCTCAGGATCAGATTAATCTGGTCCGATTATGGATTCAGCAGGGGGCCCGCAATGACTCACCGGCAAAGGTGGAGTATCGTTTTAATCAGGAACACCCGCCAACCTATTCTTCTCCCCCGGTCATCACCTCGCTGGCTTATTCGCCTGACGGAAAAATACTGGCAGTCGCCGGGTTCCATGAAGTGATCCTGCATGCAGCCGACGGTGACCAGATTCTGGCCCGTTTGATTGGAAAGTCACAACGCATTGAATCGGTGCAGTTTTCACCGGATGGAAAATCCCTGGCCGTCACAGGCGGGACTCCCGCGGAACGGGGAGAGGTTCAGATCTGGGATCTGGCGACCAAAACGCTCAAGAAGTCGATTCCGGTCACCTACGATACCCTGTATGGTGCCAGTTGGTCTCCCGATGGAAAACTGCTGGCATTTGGCTGCAGTGACAATACGGTCCGCGTCATTGAGGTGGAAACAGGAACAGAAGTCCTGTACCAGAATGCCCATTACGACTGGGTACTGGATACTGTTTTTTCCACGGATGGCAGCCATCTGATATCAGTCAGCCGCGATCGCACGACTAAACTGACCGAGCTGAAAACCCAGCGGTTTATCGATAATATTACTTCAATTACACCCAAAGCCCTGACCGGAGGACTGGCTGCCATCGATCGGCATCCTACACAGGATACTGTGCTGGTCGGCGGTGCGGATGGTGTGCCAAAACTGTATCACGTTTTCCGGCAGTCGAAGCGGGTCATCGGAGATGATGCAAACCTGGTGCGCCAGTTCCCTGCTCTGAAAGGACGGATCTTCGGTGTCGATATTCATCCAGACGGTAAGCAACTGGTCGCTGTCAGCAGCCTGAACCATACTGGCGAACTGAAAGTCTTTGATTTTGAGATCGCATCCAAGTTTCCGGAAGATCTGGTCAAAATTCTTTCTGAGCGTGTGGCATCACGTTCGGCAGAAGATAAGAAACGGGTTGAGGAAAATCGCAATAAAGGGGTCAAAGTCGTCAGTGAAGTGAAAGTGCCGGAATCGGGCCTGTATACCGTCTGCTACCATCCAGCTGGTGAAGTTATCGCGACCGCCGGCCAGGATGGTCAGGTGCGTCTGTATGAAGCAAAAACAGGAAAGTTGAAGAAATCCTTTGTACCTGTTCCATTACAGCAGGCCAGGACTCTTGTCGCTGCCAAGCCGACAAACAGTAGTAAAGTTCCACAAGGCGAGTTAAACAAACTCGTTGTTGTCGATTTAAACGAGAAAAAACTTCCCGAAGAATCATTCAGCAATTCTGATCCACTGGTGAAACTGGAAGTACAACCTGCTGAAGCCACGATTGCCCAGAAATATGACACCATTCAGTTCCTGGTGACAGGGTATACCAAATCCGGTGCTAAGACGGATTTGACGCGACTGGTGCAGAAGTCACTCAAGGAGAAAGACACGATTTATGTCTCACCCCGCGGGCTGGTACGGGCATTAAAACCCGGTACTGCGGAAGTTCAGTTCAGTCTACACGGTCAGCAGGCAACAGCCAAAATCAGGGTGGCGGATTTTCCTGCCAGCTACAGTCCTGATTACTGGCGGGACGTGGCGCCGGCTTTTACAAAAATGGGTTGTAATTCCGGATTGTGTCATGGTGCCAATAAGGGGAAAGATGGATTTAAGCTCTCTTTGCGAGGCACCGATGATCTGTTTGACCTGCGTGCTTTCACAGACGATCTTAAATCGCGGCGCGTGAATCTGGCGGCTCCGGAGCAGAGTCTGATTCTGCTGAAAGCGATTGCGGAAGTTCCTCACAAGGGAGGCCAGGTGGCACTTGCCGGTAATGCCCATTACGAGATAGTTTCGTCATGGATTAAAGAGGGCACCCCGCTCCAGCGAGATGCGGCCCGTGTTGCCAGCATCAAAGTCGTGCCCGAAAATCCAGTTGTGCCTCGCGCAGGACTGCTGCAGCAGTTCCGGGTTCTGGCAACTTATGATAATGGTGAGATTCGCGATGTGACTTCCGATGCTTTTATTGACTGCAGTAACATTGAAATTGCCAAAATGCATCATGGCGGAATAGCAGAAGCACTTCGCCGCGGGGAAGCCCCCCTGCTCGCCCGTTATCAGGGTAAGTATGCGGCTACGACTGTCACCGTCATGGGAGATCGCTCTGAATTCGCCTGGAAACAACAGCCTGTCTACAACTATATCGACGAGCTGGTTGACCAGAAACTCAAAAAAACAAAGACCCTGCCTTCTGAGTTGTGTTCTGATGCTGAGTTTATCCGCCGGATTTATATCGATCTGACAGGATTACCGCCCACAATTGATGATGTCAAAGCGTTTCTCGCCGACAAACGCGAGTCGCGTACGAAACGCAATGAGTTGATTGACCGCTTACTGGCAAGTCAGGAATATGTGGAACACTGGACCAATAAATGGGCTGACCTGCTGCAGGTCAATCGCAAGTACCTGGGGACAGAAGGTTCTCAACTGTTCCACGACTGGATCCGCAAATCCGTCGCTGAGAATGTGCCTTACGACAAGTTTGTCTACAACATTCTGTCCGCTTCGGGATCTAATAAAGAAGTACCGGCTGCTTCGTATTTCAAAATCCATCGTACGCCTGAAGATACGATGGAAAATACGACACACCTGTTTCTCTCAATTCGTTTCAACTGCAATAAGTGCCACGATCATCCCTTTGAACGCTGGACTCAGGATCAATATTACGAAACGTCCGCTTTCTTCGCTCAGTATGATTTGAAGAATGCCCCGGAAAGTAAAGGACGCACGATTGGCGGAACCGCTGTCGAAGGCCGTAAGCCGCTGTTTGAGGTTGTGTATGATAAAAACGAAGGAGAAATGATCCACGAACGGACCGGAGCGAAAACACCGCCGGAATTCCCCTACCCTGCCAAATTCAAAATGGGTGAGAAGAAAAAAGAAGAACTGACCCGGCGTGAAAAACTGGCCCGCTGGATCACCTCCCGTGACAATCAGTACTTTGCCAAAGCTTATGCGAACCGCATCTGGGGTTATCTGACGGGGACCGGTCTGATCGAACCGATTGATGATATCCGGGCGGGTAATCCGCCTTCGAATCCGGAGTTACTGGATCGATTAACGGCTGATTTTCTTGAACATGATTTTGATATCAGGCATATGATGCGCGTGGTCTGTCAGTCGCGTACCTATCAGTTATCCATCGAATCCAACGAGTGGAATGAAGATGACAGCATTAACTATTCGCATGCAAAAGCGCGGCGTCTGCCGGCAGAAGTCTTGTATGATGCCTTGTGCCGTGTCACGGGTTCACAGTCCAATATCCCTGGAGTTCCGGCTGGTACCCGTGCAGCCGAACTGCCCGACGTCGGCTTTGAATTGAAAAGTGACTTCCTGGCAAAGTTCGGGCGTGCACAACGCGAAAGTCCTTGTGAGTGTGAGCGGTCTTCCAGCGTGGAACTGGGACCGGTTATGGCGTTGATCAGTGGGCCCACCGTGGGAAATGCCATTAGTGATCCCAATAACGCTTTGAACAAACTGGTGCAGACTGAAAAAGATGATTCGTCTCTGATTAACTCCATCTTCTTACGTGTATTGAACCGTCCTGCTTCTCCCGAGGAGACACAGGCAGGTGTCAAGCTGATTCAACAGCAGATTCAGAGCGAACATGAGACATTGAAAAAGCGTCTGGCGGCCTATGAAAAAGGATTGAAGCCGGAAGTGATTCAGCAGGAAGATCAGCGCGTACAGAATATTCAGTCAGCACAACAGAAGCTGTCTGAGTTTGAGAAAGCGATTGCGCCACGCGAAGCCTTCCTCAATAAGGAACAACAGGCACGCACAGCGAAGCTGCAGAAAGCATTGTCCGCCTACCAGAGTTCGATTCAGGACAAGATTGCTGCCTGGGAAAAACAGGAAGCAAAAGGGACCCACTGGACTCCCATCAAGCCTGTTACCGCGAAAGCGACGAATGAAGCAACTCTGGAACCACAGAAAGATCTGTCCCTGCTGGCGAAGGGGAAAAATGGTAAAGGTGATTATGAAATCGTCACAGAAACCAGTCTGAAAAATCTTTCGGCAGTCCGGCTGGAAGTATTGATCGATGATTCGTTTCCCAGGAAAGGTCCCGGTCGTTCGACAGATGGGAACTTTGTATTGACTGAATTCGAAGTCTACGCGGCTCCGAAATCAAAACCGGATCAGAAAACAAAGCTCAAGTTGTTGAACGCTCAGGCTGATTTCAGTCAGAATGGCTACTCAATTGCGACGGCCATTGATGGCAAGCTTGCTCCGCAGGGAAATGGCTGGGCAGTCTCACCACAGATTGGAAAACCACATGTCGCCAGTTTCGATATCCAGTCGAAGGTCCCCGCTGATGACCAGGGAATGATTCTGACATTTGTCATGAAGCAGGAGTTTAATAGTAAAACGCATTCGATTGGCCGTTTCCGTCTGTCAATCACGGACGGCATCGGACCAACCACCCTCGATAAACATCCCCAGGATATTCAGAATATTCTGGCGAAGGCGGTCGATAAACGAAATGCTGGCGAGAAAAAGAAACTGCAGGAATATTACAGCAAAGCCGACAGTCAGTTGCAGTCGATGTTAAAGGCAGTTGCCGAGAGTAAACAGCCACGCGCGACCGACCCGGTTCTGGTGCAATACCGTAAGCATCTGCAGGAAATGCAGGAACTCAAACCGGTTGACCGGACACTCACACGACTGCGAAGTGATGTGCAGTTAAGTGCCGAACAGCTCAAACATCACCGTCTGATTGCGGCTCAGGACCTGACCTGGGCTTTGATTAACAGTCCGGCGTTTCTGTTTAATCATTAAGAACGATTCAAAAAATTGTTTTCAACATAGAATACAAAACTGAAACTGCTCTCAAATCCAAATGAGGAGATACTGAAATGCTGATCATTCCCGGTCAACCAGGCAAGGAAGTATGTGAGTCTCGAAATCAAATTTCACGACGTGATCTGTTGCGGGTAGGTGGTTCCGGCATGATGGGTATGGGACTGGGGTCCATGCTGCAACTGCAGGAAGCGGCGGCCAACAGTAATGAAGGTGGTGGCGGCCCCGGCTGGGCCAAAGCCAAAAGTGTCATTCTGATCTTTCTGCAAGGGGGCCCCAGCCACATCGATTTGTGGGATCCTAAAGAAAGTGTACCCGATAACGTACGCAGTGTATTCAAGCCGATCTCCACAAAAATGCCCGGTGTGCAGTTTACCGAGCTGCTTCCCAATCTGGCTCAGAATAATGACAAGTTCACGATGATCCGTTCGATGAGCTACACACCCAAAGGACTCTTCAATCACACCGCTGCCATCTATCAGATGTTGACCGGTTACACGACCGACAAGGTCAGCCCTTCCGGCCAGCTGGAACCGCCCAGTCCCAAGGACTTCCCGAACTTTGGTTCCAACGTGATCCGTCTGCAGCCCCCACAGGTTTCCATGTTACCTTTCGTGATGCTGCCTCGTCCACTGCAGGAAAGTAATGTGGTCGGCAAAGCGGGTACCGCAGGCTTCCTGGGACGTGCTTATGATCCTTACTATCTGTATCCACCCGGAGACGATATGGATATGAACAAGATGGACAAGATCAGTGTCGACGACCTGAAGCTGCGTCCCGATGTTTATACATCCCGTCTGCAGCGTCGCGCCAGTCTGCGTGACACAATCAACAAAGGCATGCCTCAACTCAACAAAGCGGTTGAGGACTACAAGCTCGATAAATATTACAGTCGTGCCCTGGATCTGGTGATTTCCGGGCGTGCCCGTGATGCGTTTGCTTTGGATCAGGAATCGGATGCTGTCCGTGATCAATATGGTCGCAATACGTTTGGCCAGAGTTTGTTGCTGGCAAGACGTCTGGTGGAAGCGGGAACGCGTGTCGTTGAAGTGGTCTGGCCGAAAGTTGCCAATTCCAATAACCATTCCTGGGACGTCCATTCCGGTCTGACCAATCGTTTGAAAAATCAGTCGGCTCCCATGTTCGATCAGGGACTGGCCAGTCTGATCTCCGATTTGTACGACCGTGGTACACTGGATGAGACTCTGGTCGTGGCGGTTGGTGAATTCGGACGCAGTCCGCAACGCGGCGTCAGTACTTCCGGAAACTCAAACAGTGATGACGGACGCGATCACTGGCCTTACTGTTATACTTCCCTGCTTGCAGGTGCCGGGATTAAACGGGGCTACGTGCATGGTGAATCAGACAAAACCGGTTCCAGCCCGCGAAAAGATCCCGTCCATCCCCGCGAACTGCTGGCAACGATTTACCATTCGTTCGGAATTAATCCAGAAACGATTGTGTATAACCATCTGAATCAGCCCCGCGAACTGGTGAAAGCCCAGGCTGTCACCAAACTCATGGGATAACCGTATCCGTAATTTCAATTTCATCCAGGCCCGCCTGTCAACTGCGACAGGCGGGCCTGTTTTGTTTGTGGTGAGACAAAAGAAAGAGTACGATACGCGGCGACCTCTGCTGTCTGTCAGCAGAATTGTGAAATGTCACCAGCTTTGAAATACGAGATTCATGCCTGAACCGCTTAAAGACCGCTATCATGAAGCCTATCTCAATCGACTGATTGAGGAACTCGCCCGCTATTCGCCGCGATTTCCCCGCAAGCGTATGCTGCAGTTTGTGTTTGACGCGGAATGGGAGCAGCGCGAACTGAAACAGCGTATGCGGCATATTACGCATGCCTTACGAGAGTTTCTGCCGGAAGATTATGGAAAGGCACTCACCATTTTAGAGCGGGCTGCCCCCTCTTTTGGTGGTTTTGAAGCAATGTTCTTCCCTGACTTTGTTGAAGTCTACGGCCTGAAGGACTGGGATCGCTCTATGGCAGCACTGGAACATTTTACGAAGTTCTCCAGCAGCGAATTTGCCGTCCGTCCGTTTATTGTGCAAGACCAGCAACGCATGATCCGCCAGTTGAAGCTCTGGGCTGCATCGTCGGATCAGCATGTTCGCAGGCTGGCTTCCGAGGGGAGTCGCCCCCGTTTGCCGTGGGCAATGGCTTTACCGGCCTTTAAACAGAATCCTGCCCCCCTGCTGCCAATTCTGAAACGGTTGAAATCCGATTCCAGTGAATATGTCAGACGGAGCGTCGCCAATCATCTGAATGACATTTCCAAAGATCATCCTCAAATTGTTTTGTCTCTGGCTGAACAGTGGCTCAAAGGAAAACCGGAAACACGCTGGATTGTAAAGCACGGCTGTCGGACATTATTAAAACAGGGAGATCCGCAGACCCTGGCTCTGTTCGGTTATCGCCGGCCGGATAACCTCAAAATCAGAAAGTTTGAACTCCAGCCGTCTGTCATCAGCATGGGAGAAGAGGTGAGGTTTGAATTTGAACTGGTTTCACATAAAACGGAACTGGGGCAAATCCGCATGGAATATGCCGTTGAATTTGTGAGACAGAAAGGCGCGACAACCCGTAAAGTATTTAAGATTTCGGAAGGCGTTTACCCTGAGCATTCCAGAGTCTATCGATCAAAACATTCCTTCAAACCCATTTCCACACGCAGGTATTATCCCGGCATCCATCGTCTGGCGATTATTGTCAACGGTCAGCAGCTGGAACAGGTAGAATTTGAACTGCAGGATGCCTGAGAGGCAGCTGTTTTTACTCAGCAAATAAATGCAGGGGGAAATTCAAAAAACGGAAAGTTATTAAAAAAGCGAAAAGCGACAAAATAGTCCTTGAAATTCTGATCACCATGTGGTGTACAATGATGACATGGTTTATTTCTCGCAGAATCGTGCGAGGGAAGATCAGAAAAAACGAGGGATTATTTAAAAACCGGGAACTCCTGTCACCCCACAACCATCCTGGTTATGTTCTTATAGATCGCGCCAACACAATTGATATTCTACGAAGGAACAGGCCATTCGTCGGCTAAGGATGGATTATGTTATCTATGGGTGCGCACTTGAAACACTTCAATCTGAAATCAGTCTGGAAGCAATGCCTGCTTTGGGGGGGAGCTGTTTGGCTTTTCCGTCCCATTGCACTGGCAGAAGCACAGGTCTTTGTTGTGAATGGTGCTGCCGTCGTTAAGGATGCCGTGGCGGCGGACGGTACCTCTCCCCATAAAATGCCGGGATTCAGCATTTCGGTGGATGAGAAAAAATTGAATCTGCTGGAAGACTACGAACGTTATATCCGGCATCGGATGTGGGAAAAAGCGCTGACGTCGCTCAAGGAACTCTCTGAGACAAAATCTACCTCGCGCCTGCTGCCGACCAGTGATGGTTTTCTGATTGATGCGGAAGACAGAGTCTTTCAGGCGCTGACTGCCTTGCCTCCCGAAGGACGCGAGGCGTTTCGACTGTTCTTTGACGGCAAAGCCCGCAAACAGTTTGAAGATCTCAACGCGTCAGGCAGGCTGGTGACTCCCCAGGCGGCAGCGGAAGCCCGAAAAATATATTCCCAGTATTTTTTAACTTCCATCGGTGATGATGTCGCTGACCTGCTGGGTAATGATGCGTTCGAGCAGGGGCAGTTCCATCAGGCTGCGCGCTATTGGCGTGCTGTGTTGGACCACCATCCTGATTCCAATCTTTCCGAAATGGATCTGAATGTCAAATACGCGCTCGCTCTGATACGTAACGGGCAGATGGAACAGGCGGCTGCGACGATTCAACTCATCTCTCAACAGTATTCCGATCAGAAAGTGACATTAGGAGGCGACGCGGTCGATCCTGTGATGTTTCTCAAGTCGTTGATGCCTGCTGACTCTGAAAAAAGTGACAATCACTCTGTTGCGACGACTGCGCTTTCGAATCGGATTTCTCAGCCGCTTCAGATGTCAGACAAACAGATAGCACCTCGCTGGCAGGTCACTTATCTGGACCAGGCGGCAGAACAGGCAATCGTCAATTCCCAGTCTGACTATTATGGACGCAGAAAATCGTATCAGACATTCGTGCCCCCGATGGCCGTGGATGACAAACGGGCCTACTTTAATTTTTACGGGATCTGTTTCGGCGTCGATCTGCAGACCGGCAAGCTGGTCTGGCGGAACGCGAAGTTCAAAGACCTCGGCACCAACTTCAATAATTACAGCTTTCATCAGTCATCCAATCTGAACCAGTACCATATTACTGTCGACGGCAACTATGTACTGACAACCTTGATTCCCCAGAAAGAGATGAACCGGTATCGTGCCTGTTATCGATTGATTGCCTATCATCGGGATTCCGGAAAACAGCTCTGGCAGAGCAGTCAGACCAATGAGAGCTTTATTTCAAAACCGCTCGTCGCTGGCGAGCAGATTTATGTGATTTCACATCAGCAGAATAATAAACTACTGACGCTGAACTGCCTGCAGTTGAAAACCGGGAAGAAACAGTGGTCGATTCCCCTGGGAAGTGTGGTTGCTGGAAACACCTCGAACGGCATGCCTGTCATGCCGGTTCCGATTTTGCGGAAGACCGGGGACAGCCTGCTGATTCTGACGAATAACGGTGCCCTGTTTGAGATCGATCTTTCGACCAAAGCCATCAACTGGGCATTCCGGTACCCTTACAAAGTCGATCAGACCAATACCAATTATTACTATGCGGCGATTGATGAGGATGTTCTGTTGCATTCCGAAGGACAGATGCTGCGGGATCAGAATCTGGTTTATTTCAAAGAAGCAGGCATGGATAAAGTCTTTGCTCTGGATCTGGCAGCAAAAAAGATGCTCTGGGAACGCCCGATCAAAACATCGGCACAACTGGTGGGGATCGATCAGAAGAATATCTATCTCCTGTCACGGGAACTGGAAGCCATTGACCGCAAATCGCATGAACTGAACTGGGCAGTCAAGTTGCCCGTAGCTGCCGGAGGTATGAGTGCCCTGCTCGATCCGGAGCAGCTCTGGGTATTCACCAGCCGGGGGATTTTTGAAATTTCCAAGACAAATGGTGACATTCTTGGAATCTATCGAGGGCATGATCTGTCTTCGCTGGGAGGCTCGATCGATTTCAGACAGGGGCTGATAATGTGTGTTTCGAATCAGGCTGTCACTGCCTACCCGGTGACCATCCCCGGTTCATCAGATCAGAAGTCAAAACCTTAACACGAATGAATCACTTTTAAACGACTGGATACGGAATTGAATATGAGTGGTCTGTCCCGATTGTTACGACGAGTTACTATGTTTTCACTGGCAGTTCTCTTTTGCTGGGGCATGATGACGCATTCGTCTGCTGCAGCCGAAAATCAGGGGATTACGGTGATGGGGCTGGGCAGTGTCGAAGCAAAGCCTTCCGTTGTTGAACTGACGGGAATTGTAATCGGGCAGGGACAACTGGCCGGCGATGCGGTTACCAAGTTTCATGGTAATCGCAGACGGGCGGAAACCGCTTTCAAAAATCTGAAGATCCCGGGGCTGGAAGTCGTGGAAGAAGGCCTGTCTCTGTATTCTTCTTTGAATGCGAGTCAGATGCAGGCCATGATGCGCGGCATGGCAGTGAATAATACGGATTCACAGGAATTGTCAGTGTCTGAAACACTCAAACTGCGCGTGACTGGAATTGACAAGTTGAGCTCCCAGGAACTGCTGGAAATGATTGTACGCATCGTTGATTCCGGTAAAGATGCCGGTGTGATTATCGGTAACGACACTTCGCCCAGTGTACCGGGCACTTACAATCCATCAAAAGCCCGCAACACGATGGCTACATTCAAAGTGACGGACGTGGAAAAACTGAAAGAAGCGGCTTACGAACAGGCCGTCAAAGATGCGCGGTCCCAGGCGGAGAAGCTGGCGAAGCTCACGGGCGTCAAACTGGGGAAAGTGATCTCTGTCGATGGCGTCGGTGACAGTCAGAAAAATACGGCAGCCATTTATAATCAGATCATTTCACAGTACATGTCAGCGACAAGAGTCAATCAGACTGAAGAACAGGCATCGACTTTATTGAAAGCCATCCCGATCGCGGTGGCAGTGCGTGTGACTTATTCCATTGAGTAACAGGCAGGAAATTCAAGGACGGGCGTCTTATGAAATTTAATCCACTGTTGACGGGCTGTACGCTGTGTCTGATGTTAATCGTCAGACCAGTTGAAATGCGTGGGGAAGAGATTCTCCCCAAACATATGACGCCTGCTGCTGTCAAATCAATTGAACGCGGGCTGGCATACCTGGCCAAACAGCAGACCGCCGGAGGCAGCTTTCAGACGACTCAGGATGGCAGTACGTACCCGGTTTCCATGACATCGCTGGCAGGCATCGCCTTTCTGGCCAACGGGAATACCTCCAGTCGTGGTCCTTATGCTGACCAGGTTCGTAAAGCGACCGAATATGTTCTCAGCCAGGCACAGGGAAACGGGTTGATCGCTGCAGGCGCAGAAAATGGTCGTCCGATGTACGGTCATGGTTTCTCACTCCTGTTTCTGTCCAGCGTATACGGTATGGAGACAGACGCAAAAGTGCGCGACCGGATTGCCAAAGTCGTCAAAGACGGGATTCAGTTAACGGCTTCCGGTCAGAGTAATAGGGGAGGCTGGATCTATACGCCTGGAGGTGGCGATGAAGGGAGTGTGACCGTCACGCAAATGCAGGGACTGCGCGCGGCACACAATGCCGGCTTTACCGTGCCTAAAAGTACCATTCAGAATGCGGTCCGCTACCTGGAACTCTGCCAGACTCCCGAAGGAGGGATTCGTTACTCTTATAACTCAGGTAACGATACCCGACTGCCGATTTCCGCGGCTGCCATTACCTGCCTGTATTCCGCAGGAGAATACGAATCACCACTTGCGGAAGAATGTATGGAATATGTCTATGGCCAGTTCAAGAATCGGAAAAACGGATTTCAGTCGGGACATTATTTTTATTTGAACCTTTACGCCGCCCAGGCGTTTTATCAGGCAGGTGATGAGTACTGGGATGCCTATTATCCCGGTCAGCGGGACAGTCTGGTCAAATCACAGACATCCAACGGCAGCTGGAATGGAGATGGGGTGGGGCCCGTTTTCGGTACCAGTGTGGCGTTGATTGTCCTGCAGCTGCCTTACAAATACTTACCCATTTATCAACGATGAATTTCTAGAGCGTATCACATTTAACCAGAGCGTCGTTCAATCTAATCTACTCGTCTCAAATGGCCTTGGAGACGCTACAGTAAAACTGGACTCAGTCTAACGAATATAACCGGTCGTTTCAGACTGGTAGAACAGGGAGTGAATCTTGTCAGAGATTAAAACAGCACCAGACATGGTCGCACTGGAAAAACTGAAAGTGGCCCAGGAACGCATCCGAGAACAGATTCGTACCGTCGTGATCGGTCAGGACGATGTCGTAGAACAGTTGCTGGTCAGTATTCTGGCTGGCGGACATTGTATTCTGGAAGGTGTCCCGGGGCTGGCAAAGACGCTGCTGGTTTCGACACTCGCCAAAAGCCTGTCATTGGATTTCGGGCGGATTCAATTTACTCCCGACCTGATGCCCGCTGACATTACCGGAACCGACGTGATCTATGAAGACCGTCAAAGCGGGACCCGGGAATTCAAATTCATTGAAGGTCCCATCTTTACGAACCTGTTGCTGGCCGACGAAATTAACCGTACGCCTCCCAAAACGCAGGCCGCATTACTGCAGGGGATGCAGGAAAAGAACATCTCGGCAGGAACCAAACATTACCAGCTCCCCCGTCCTTTTTTTGTTCTGGCGACACAGAACCCGATTGAACAGGAGGGGACCTATCCCCTGCCCGAAGCACAGCTGGACCGTTTCCTGATGAAGATCATCGTCAAGTATCCGACGCGCGACGAAGAACGCCAGATTTATAAGGCGGTCACAGGTGATGATCAGGTGGAACCGGAATCAACGTTGACCGGGGAAGAAGTTCTGGAACTGCAGCATCTGGTCCGCCGTGTGCCAATCAGTGATTTTCTGGTCGATTATACAATGGACCTGATCCGGGCCACCCGTCGGGACGGAGATGATGCGCCCGAATTCATCAATCGCTGGGTTCTGTGGGGCGCGGGACCTCGTGGCGGGCAGTCGTTGATCCTCGCGGCGAAAGCTCGTGCCGCGCTTTATGGTCGCCCTGAAGTCACTGTGGAAGACCTGCAGGCTGTCGCGAAAGCAGTGTTAAGACATCGGATTGTATTGTCTTACAATGCCGAGTCCGAAGGACAGTCTCCCGATACCGTGATCGAAAAACTGATTGAAGAAACGCCGTTACAACAGAGTGCAGCCGGAAAGGATGGACAGTATGAAAGAATACTTAAATCCTGAAATCATCAGTCGGATTGCAGGGATTGGATTCAAAACAAAACAGCCTGTCGAAGGTTCGATTGCCGGCCTGCATCGCAGTCCTCTACATGGTCTGTCGCCTGAATTTGCAGACTACCGCAGTTATACACCCGGCGATGATCTGAAAAATCTGGACTGGAAAGCTTACGCACGCTCGGACCGTTTCTATATCAAACGATTCGAAGAAGAGTCAAACCTGCGCGCCGTGTTTATTATCGATTCTTCCTCTTCGATGGCATACGGAGGACCCCAGAATTCGAAATATGATTGCGCGGCCACGATTGCCGTCTCCCTGTCGGCAGTCTTACTGAAACAGCGCGATGCGGTGGGCCTGGCGATTCTGAATGACCACGTGCAGGAAGATCTGCGAACCGGGAGCACACCCTCCCATCTTTCGAAGTTCATCGAGGTCCTCAAGCAGGTCGAACTGGAGGGAGAAACAGATATCGGCCCTGCGGTATCCCAGGTGGCAGAACAGATTCATCGACGCGGCGTGGTGGTCGTGCTGTCAGATCTGTTGACGCCTCTGGATCGGTTTTATGAATCGCTGGGGAAACTGCAGCACGCCGGGCATGAAGTGATCGTGGTACACATCCTGCATCGTGATGAAGTGGAGATGCCTTTTAAGGATTCTGTGATCTTTAAGGACATCGAAGGCGAAGAAGAGATCTTCGCCGAGCCCTGGGCGTTTCATAAAGCGTACCAGGCGGCCATGGAACAGTTCATTCAGGAAACCCGTCAGCGCTGTCAGTATTGTGGCATTGACTATCTGCAGGTGTTGACGGATGAAAACCTGGCAGTCGTTTTAAGCAGTTATTTACACAACCGACAGTTTGCGGGGGCAAAAACGCATCGTGGCAGGATGTCTGCACTGGCGGGCACTTCAAACCAGGAGACCCAGTCGGAAACCGTTTCGAATTCCCCTGCCCCCGATGTAGAACAACGTTCCTGACAGAAAGAGAAATTCGAAAGACACTATGCAGTTTCTGGCCCCTTTATTACTGACGGGAACGGTTCTGGCAACCGCCCCTATTATAATCCACCTGTTAAACCGGCGACGGTTTATCCGCGTGGACTGGGCGCCGATGGAATATCTCAAACTGACCCTCAAAACCAACAAGCGTCGCTTGAAACTGGAACAGTGGTTGCTGCTGGCGATCCGCACATTAGCAGTGCTGGCTTTGTTTCTGGCGGTCGCCCGTCCGATCAGTTCCGGGACCAATCTGGCGGGATTTCTATCTGTCGAAGGCCGGGCCAGTCGCGTGATTGTGATTGATGACTCGCTGAGTATGGCTTATCGGAAGACCGATCAGAGTGCCTTTGAACGGGCCCAGAATGCCACGCGACAGGTGCTGAATCAGCTGGGGCCCCAGGATTCTGTCTCTGTCGTTCTGGCATCGAATCCGGCTGCGCCGCTGGTGCGGATGTCACATCTGGATGAGAGTGAACGAAAAAAACTGGTCAGCCGCGTGAATGAATTGTCGCATTCCCAGACAGGCAGTCATTGGATGTCGACACTGGAAGATATCGATCGCCAGCTTCAGGAAGCCACATTCCCCGTCAAGGAAGTCATCATTATCACTGATCTCTGGCAGGCCGGTTGGACCGATGAGGTGCGTGATCTGTTTGATCGCTGGTCTCAGGAACAGGTGACGGTTCGCTTTATTGATATCGGTGATGAGCCGGCAGGCAATCGCGTATTACGTTCCCTGGAACTGGATAGTCGGATCGCACTGGTGGACCAGGAAGTGAAACTGACGGCGATTATCGAAAATGCCGGTGAAGAACCTTTGAAATCGGGACAGGCGTTATTAACCGTGGATGGCAATGTGACGCCGGTGACACTACCTGAAATTCCAGCTGAGAAAACGGTGAGTGTGCCGATCAGTGTACGATTTGACCAGGCGGGTCAGCATACGGTCACACTCAGCATTCCTGCTGACAAATTACTGGATGACAATGTGCAGCGCAAGATCATCAACGTACGCCAGATGGTAGATGTCGTACTTGTGGATGGAGAGCCGGGACTGAATCCGTTTGAAAGTGAAACCGATTTTCTGGCACTGGCACTCTCTGCGGGGAATTCCAACTGGCAGGTGACCCAGGCGGAGAGCTCGACCTGGAAAACACAACTTTTAACGGCCCCCGACCTGATTGTACTGGCCAACGTCGATCAATTGTCCAAAGAGCGAATCAAAGAACTCGAAGAGCTGGTCTCTCTGGGAACCGGACTGATGATCTTTGCCGGCGACCAGTGTGATCTGCAGCTCTATAACGAGGGTTTGTACAAAGGGGGAAATGGACTACTGCCGGCACGACTGCAGCAGGTACGTGATCTCTCTTCCCAGGGATTGGTGATTGAACCGATTGCGGATTCGCCGATTGAATTACTGAAAGGTTTGACGCCCGAACTGTTGAGCCGCATCCGACCGCGACGTTTCGTCGATGTGACCCTGGATGCCGGAGCCGATTCGTTACAGACACGCGTGCTGGCACGCTGGAATGATGCACAACAGTCGCCAGCGGTTCTGGAAAAACGGTTTGGCGAAGGACGCGTACTGTTGTGGACCATCACCGCAGATAAGAAGTGGAGCGATTGGCCTGCCGAGGCGAGTTTTGTTCTGGCAATGCGTGTCGCGGCACAACAGATCGCCGCTGACATCCAACGGGGCGAGAATCTGACGGCAGGTGAGCCCATCCATTTTGAACTGGATACGGTTACGGCACCTCAGTCGGGCGAACTGATCTGGCTGGAGCAGGAACAGAACCCCCTGGAACTTGTCTTTGCCAGCAATGCCGCGGGCAAAACCACACTCAGTTCTCCCGCGGTTCGCTTTGCCGGTGTTGTGGAAGCCGAGTGGCAGGATGCGCAACTCGGAAAACAGACACAAAAATTTGCGATCAATGCCGACGTGAATGACTCGTTACAGAAGAAACTGGATGAACCGGCTTTACAGCAGTTTCTGGGAAAAATGCCTTTAAAGCTGATTCGGTACCAGGGGAAAGAAATGGACCTCACTACCGAAGGGACCGAGTTGTGGCGTTACCTGGCAGTGGTGTTACTGGGCTGTCTGATCTCAGAAAGTATGCTGGCGACTTTTATTGGCCGTCGGCGATAAACAGAAAGAAGTGACTTTGAACGGTTTTCTGGAATTCCTGTTTGGCATCAAAGCTTCGACCTGGACCGAAGGAGGCCATTGGTCTGCGCAGTGGGTCGGGCTGCCTGGAGGAGACTGGCGACTGTTGCTGATTCTGGGAATTCTCGTTTTGATTGGTGGTGGCTGGTGGCTCTATCAACGTGACGCCCGGCAGGTCCCTTTCGTGCGTCGCTGTCTGCTGTATACGATTCGTATTTCTATTGTACTGCTGGTAATTGCCATGCTGCTGGAGCCGATTCTGGTGCTCAGCAAAGAGGAGAAAATCCCCTCGCATCTGCTGGTCCTTCTGGATAATTCCCTTTCGATGTCATTAAAAGACGCCTGGAAGGATGAGGACAAAGCCAACAAAGTCTCCCGAAATCTGGGCATGTCAGCAGATACGGCGGCATTGCGACAGATGAACCGGATGCAACTGGCTCAGAAACTGGTGAATGAACCGTTCCTGAAAAAACTGTCCGCGGACGGAGCACGCACCGTTCATCTCCACAGTTTCTCTGACAAATTTAATCCCGAGGCGCTGTCACTTAGTGAAGAATGGCAGCCAGGCGGGACGGGAACCGCGATTGCCAGTTCCCTGAGGCAGGCACTACTGTCGTATTCGGGAATGCCTTTATCGGGCGTGTTGATTGTCAGCGATGGTCAGTCGACGGCAGGAGAAGCGCCGGAAGAAGTTCTGCAGATGCTTTCAGATGAAGGTGTGCCTCTGGTGACAGTCGGCGTGGGAACCACCGACGGGCCACGGAATGTCGCGATCACTGAACTGGAAGCCAGCCCGGTGGTCTTTGTGCAGGATCCCAATCAGATCACCGTGCATATTGAATCGCGGGGCATGCAGGCGGAATCGGCCACTTTAGTGATCGAGCAGCGCAGGAACGGCGGCCCCTGGCAGGAATTTATCCGCGAAGAGATCGTGCTCGATCTGGACGGCGCCCTGCAGCCTAAAACATACGAATTCAGCGAGACCAAAACGGGGAAACTGGAGTTTCGGGCCAAAATCGTCGATGCAGGCCCGGAAATCTCGCAGGATGACAATCTGGCGTCCGCGGAAGTGCGGGTGATTCGTCAGCGTCTGAATGTGTTGTTCATCGCCGGTTCCACATTTCCCGAAGTGCAGTTCCTGCGGAATACGTTTCTGCGTGATCGACAGATTAATCTCTCATCGTGGCTGATGGCCGCTGATAAAACTTACGAACATCCGGGAGACCTGCCGATCCGTCGGCTGCCTGTGACCCAGGAAGAGATGAATGATTATGACTGTGTGATCCTGTACGACCCCGATCCAACTCAGTGGCCGATCAACTTTCCGGAACTGCTGACAAGCTTCGTCACCAAGGCGGGAGGCGGACTCGTTTATATTGCCGGCGAAATGCAGACGGCACAGATGTTTGATCGCCAGTCTGATCCGTCGCTCAGCTGGCTGAATCTGCTGCCCGTCATCCGCGAACCGGGTCTGTTTCGATCGCAGGTGCAGATCCGCCTGAGTGCGCGTTCGCCCTGGAAGCTGGATGTGACGGATCCGGGATTTCAGGATCCGATCTTCACTTTTTCTACGGATCGCCAGGCCAATGAACAGATACTGGATAATCTGCCCGGGATGTTCTGGCATTTCCCCGTTACCAAAGCCAAGCCGGGCGCAACCGTTCTGGCAGTGCACGCCGATCCCCGCATGCGTAATGAATATGGTCAGGAAGTTTTGATTGCTTCACAGCGAGTGGGACCCGGCTGGTCGATCTTTATCGGCTTTGACAGTACCTATCGCTGGCGTTACCTGGATGATCAGTTTTTTGATGGCTTCTGGGCACGCGTCGTGGATCGTGCGGGGCGCAGCAAACAGCTGGGGGGAAATTATCCGTTTCGACTGTCGACACCCCAGGCCACTTACCAACCGGGCGGTCAGGCAAAAATCATTGCCCGGTTTCTGGATGAATCGCAAATGGAACCGGGGTTGCAGCGCCTGTACGGTGATGTCGAACGCGGTGATGATCAGCCGATACCGTTGACACTCACTCCGGGAAACAAAGCGGGTGAGTTTTCTACCTCGTTTCCGGTCACGCAGCCGGGAACTTATTTCGTGCGAGTCTGGCTGGGGGACGAAGCGGCAGGCGCGACCGTCAAAGCAGCGACACTGCCGATTAAAGTCGAGTTTCCGAACAAGGAACTGGAAAACCCGACTCTGGACGAAGCGTTCCTGCAGACGATGGCGGTTTCTACGGGAGGGCGTGTGTTTGATCTTTCGGAGTCAGACGGAATCGTGAATGCGTTTAAAATCAAACAGGTCTCCCGCCTGCTGGAAGAACGACAGGAGATCTGGGATGCGCCCCTGTTTTATATACTGATTTTCGGTCTGCTGGTCACAGAATGGATCTTGCGAAAATGGTGTCGACTGATTTAACAACTGGATTAACGATTTGAAGGAGTTACTGATAGATGTCACCCACGCCACGATCTGATGAATTCGAGGCACTGCAGCAGACGATTGCCGGGAAGCTGGAACGCGTCGGGGTCGCTTTACGCAGACATACTCTGCTGGAAGCGACGGTGCGGATTCTCGCGGCTCTGCTGGGACTGGCAAGTCTGTCTTTATTGTTTGACTGGTGGCTGGGGCTGAGCCTGGTAGCTCGTATGTTGTATCTGCTAGTCTGCGTGGCGGTGATGGGTTATCTGATCTACCGGTATGTTTATCTGCCTTTGCGGGTTTCGTTGTCCCCCATTGAAATTGCGAATCTGATCGACCGTTCCCAAAAAGTGATTCCTCAACAGGCACTGGCGCCGCGTGTTGCCAGTGTGCTGCAGTTGCCTGGTCATCTGACACAGTCTGAACAGTCTCAGCCGATGATTGAACAGGCGGTACAGTCGAATTATCAGTCGCTCAGTCAGTATTCCTTTCAGGAAGTGATTGATTCCCGGCATACTCGAAATTGCCTGTTGATTTTGCTGGCGGTGATTCTGATTCCCGTGGGATTTGGAATCGCAGCGCCGGAAGCGGGCCGGTTATGGAGTCAGCGGTGGTTTGCAGGGTCGAACGCGCCCTGGCCGCGCAATACGCGTTTGACGGTCGTGGGGCTCAAGGATGGACAGTGGATCATTCCCCGCGGGGAGTCGGCAGCATTACAGGTGGTCGTCGAAGATCAGGAAGAACCGACGGAAAGTGTGTGGCTGTACCTGACAGGAGAAGAGGGAAACAGTGAAACGATAACAATGAACCGTTTTCAGGAGGGGGATTTTCGATACGAAGTGCCCCCGCTGCAACTGCCGGTTCAAGCTTATGCCTGGGGCGGAGATGGCGAATCGGAGCCTTTTGCGATTGTGCCCATTGATCGTCCCCGCATTACCGACTTGAAGCTGCAGGCGACGCATCCCCGGCTCTCAGAACCGTTTGTGTCACATTTCTCAGCCAGCGAGGGGAATGTGAGATTATTGCCGCAATCGGAGGTGCTGCTGGAATTGACGACAAATGTCAAAGTCCGGGAGATTGACGTTGATTCTGAGGACGTTTCGTTACAATGGAAGAGTACAGATGGTAAGCATTTTCAGGCAGCATGGACGCATGAGAATCCTGTCAACTTTCGGTTGACGTTACACTCGGCAGAACATGAGATTCATTCGCATCCACGACCGGTTTCGATCGGTGTGCAGCCGGATCGTGGTCCTCGATTGAGTTTCCGGTATTCAGGAGTTCGACAGCGGATTACAACAGACGCCACAATCCCCTTCTCGATCATCGCCCGCGACGACTTTGGTATCAGGTGGGTGGGCATGGATTCGAATCTGCCACTGGCTGAAACAGAAACGAAAAAAAGTCAGAATGTGACGGAAGCGGCTCTGGATCAGGTGTTTGGAAACCCGGAAGCAGAAAAGAAAAAACAGGCAGTTACCAAAAAAGATTATCCCGTCTACGGACCTGCGGATCCTGCGGTGGAGAATGTGATAGAAGACGAAAAACGTGTGTCGATCTCAGAATTGAAATTAAGTCCCGGTGCGGTAATCACGTTTCAAAGTCATGCGGAGGATAACTGTTATACCGGGGTGCAGCAGACGAGTTCCCGTCAACTGGTGTTTCGCGTTGTCAAACCGGAAGAACTGTTTCGGGAAATACTGTTAAGGCAACAGCAGTTGCGTTCGCGATTAAGGAAAGCCCGGGATCAGGCGGAACAATTGAGAGATCAACTGAAGCTGGCACAAAGTCTGGATCAGGCAGCCGACTGGATGCGACAGCATCAACTGGTCAGACGGGAAACAGGACAGGTCAGCCATGCGTTGAACGCTTCGGTTGAGGAAATGAAGCTGAACCAGCTCGGAGGAGAAGAGACCTATCAGTTGATTTCACAGACAGTGCTCAAACCCCTGGAAGATCTGCATGATCGTGAGATGGAACTACAGCGACAGTCTCTGGAAACATTACGGGGAGACACACCAGAGCCAATGGAACAGATCCATACGCGTCAGGACGAGATTTTGAAATCCATGGATCAGATATTGAATAACATGGCACAGTGGGACAGTTTTATTGATGTCGTCAACCAGTTGAATGCCGTGATCAAACTGGAACAGCTGGTGAAAGAAAAAACAGAAGAACTGAAGAAAAAACAGGTCAATTCGATCTTCGATAATTGAAGTCAGAAACATATTTCAAGGCCCCCTGTTATGGAGGTGAAGGACATGCGGAGCAGAAAAAAAATAATGGCGTCGGGACTGGTGTTGATGTTCGTCATCTCCCAGATGATGGGCGCGGTATCTGCTGCTGACAAAGCAGCCGCTGATGACGGTAAAAAAATTGCGCCCCAAACGCAGATTCAGTTTGAGCAGGACAAAGCGAAAGCGCATATGCAGGAACTGGAAGAGCGGATGTTTCGGCTCTCCAAGCTGATTCGCGAATCGCAGCCGGACGATGCGGCGCGGTTGCTGCTGGGACTGCGAAAAGCCCGCGAACAGCTGATCCTGGATCGCATGGGTGAAGCTTCCAAAATGCTGGATGATCTCAAACTGGATAAAGCCAGCCAGGAACAGAAAGAGATCCTGGTTCTGCTGGAAGAACTCAAAAAACTGTTGCTGACCGCCGACATCGGGCTGGAACTGAAACTGGAGCAGTTGCGTAAGCTGATTGATTCGCGTGAGACGTTGAATAAATTACTGAAGAAGGAAGAGCTGCAACTCTCGAATACACTGGAACAGCAGAAAAAAAGTGGTAATAAAAAAGATTTGAAAGCGCTGGAAACCAGCGAGCAGCGCAATCAGAAGTCCGCAGAAAACCTGGAACAGATGCTGCGTGAATACGGGCCGGCTTCGCAGAGTATCTGTAAGTCACTGTCAGGTGCAGGTAAATGTATGGGCGGCGCCTGTAAGAAGCTGGGAGCTTCTCAACCCAAGCCTGCGTCTGAAGAACAGAAAAAGGCGATTGAACAGTTGAGCTCGGCACAGCAGGATACGAAAAAGCTGGAAGACAAACTGCGGAAAGAAGTCGAATCGCTGGTACGTCAGCGGGTGATGGATCAGCTGCAGGATATGATTGCGCAGCAGAAACAGATTCGCGAAGTCACAACCAAGCTGCAGGATCGTGTGGCCCAGAAACAGAAACAGGCTCTGGCGGCTGTACGCAGACTGGCGACTTCGGAGGAAAAAATTATCAGTCTCTGTAGTGAGTCAATCGAACTATGTGAACTGACGCAGTTCAGCCTGGTCCTGCCCGTGGCATTGGGCGCTGTGCGGGAACAGATGGAACTGGTCGATGAAGGTCTGTTGCTGGCGCAAGCTGACAAAGCGATGATTGATGATCAGAAGCAGATTGAGACCGATCTGCAGGCATTGCTGGATGCGATGATTGATGCCTCCCGACCGTCCAATAAAAATGGAGGGGGCCAGTGTAAAGGCTGTAAAGGGAATCGCAACAAACTGCTGGCAGAAGTCAAAATGTTACGCTGGATGCAGCAGTCCGTTCATACGCGCACTGATCAGCTGGATCGACAGATTGAGAAGAAAAAAATCACGGAAGCGTCACGTCAGGACCGGATTGATCTGCTTTCGGTCCGTCAGAAAGAAATTGATTTAATCACCGGACGATTACACAGTATGACCTGTCCCCATTGTCTGGCAGGAGAATAATAATGAAACGTACCCAATCCCATCAAACCCACTTGAGATTCCTGTTCTCATTGACGATTTGTGCCCCGCTGTTTTATGCAGGCGGTCTGCAGAGTGCATTCGCAGATGCGGTCGAAGCGGCAAAGCCTGGGGCAAAACAGGCTAAAGCACCGCTGATCATTCCGCCGGAACCGAAAGACAATCTGTCGCAACTGAAGGACGATGCCTGGCTGAAGGATCCTTTTAAAAATATTCAGACCGATGTGAAGTCAGTCATTACTGATTTTGATAAAGGGCAGACGACACAGCCTGCGAAAACCACGCAGCCCCGCATTATCAGTCGACTGGATACGCTGGTGGAGATGCTGGAAAAGTCGTGTAAAAAAGGGGGGGGAGCGGCAGGCGCGAATCCTTCACGTCCGGCCAATTCATCTACTTTGGGGAAAGGTCCCGGCGGAGAGGGGGAACTGAAGGCCCCCGATAAAAAGGGACGCAACTGGGCAGACTTGACGCCGAAACAGCGAGAGAAGATTCTGCAGTCGCGTACGGAAGGCTTTCCACCCGGCTATGAAGACATTCTGGCAGATTATTTTCGACGTCTGGCGCGAAATCAGGCAGTCGATAAAACAAAACCGACTTCCGAGAAACAAGATTAAAGACTCTGATGCAGATGGTATTTCTTATGAAGAAGTGTAATTTGAGCGGCTTGTTGCAGGCGGTGCTGATCTGTGTGGCGGAACTGTTGATCTGTCCGCTCGCCTCTGCCGATGAAGTGCTGCTCTATGATGGGAAAAAGGTCTCGGGTAAAATCCGTTCTGTCGATTCCAGCGTATTGAAGATCGAAGTCGGTAAAGACCTGCAGGAAATCAGCCTGTTTGATGTGACGTCTTACAAATTTCTGGAACCGGCGCTGCCTCAGAATGTGAGTCAGCTACTGATTGATGGGGAAAAGCCGAGTTATGCCGCGGGACCCCGTACTGCGAAAGTCAAACTTCGTAAAGGACTGCATCGCTTTACCCTGCCCTATTATCACTCTGTGGGACTGGCGAAGCTGGACATTCAGGTGTCAGGTCCGGGGATGAAAAAGGCGGAAGTACCCAAAGAGCAGTTGTTTCGCGTCAATACAGCAGTGCGCGAGATTCCCGCGATCGAATACAAGATCGATGAAAAGGGATATCGACTGCCTGTCAAGATTGAGAAACCGGAAAAATATATTGCGTACCGACTGATGGAATGGAGCCATCCTGTGAAGGTTAAATCGATGGCTGATCTGAAAGCGGTTCCGGTTAAAAAATATGGTGCAAGCCCGCGACTGGCTTTATTGAGCCGTCGCAGTGCCATCAATTTCGGAATTGTGTATGAAGGACTGATCCAGATTCCTCAGGACGGCGAATACACGTTTGCAGTGGAGACCGATAAAAACAGCAAGGCGAAACTCTACATCGGAGATTATCCCAGCGAACTCTATAAACAGGCGAAAAGAAAATTATCGTCCGGCTGGCAGGTGGCCTTTTCTCAAGCGGGAAAACTTTCGGGGACCTTAAAGGAATGGACCAGAACGGGCATCCATTTTCAGGTTCCCGCTGCTGAAAAAGAGATTGACCTGATATTAAAACCGGGAGCCGTACATGAACTCTGGAAGATTCAGGAAGACAAGAAACAAACAAAGACGGTAGACCGCAAAGGGGAATCGAAGATCGAAGATTCGGCTTATGTCACCACGCAGGATGGGAATATTCATCGCGTGTCAGGTGAAGTGGTGGGGATTAACGAACAGAGTCTTTTGTTTCAATACCAGGGACAGCAACGCGAAGTCAATCTGGACCGGGTTGTGGGACTGGTCCTGTGGAAGAATCGCGTGCAACCTGAGAGCAAACTGGCGTTGCAGAGCCTGATGACTCTGATCGGCAATACGCAGATTCCCGGCGTGGTCGAACTGAACCAGGGCGCAACCGCCAGCATTACCATGCCGTGGGGCGATTCGTTTTCCATCAATAAGGATTATCTGGAGTCTGTGAAAACGGTCAACGCCCGTTCGGTTTCGCTGGTGGAAATCCAGCCGGACAGTGTGACGCAGGTCCCCTTTTTCAATCAGCGGTATCCCTACCAGGTCAACAAAAGTCTGGCTGGCCAGCCTTTGAAGATCGGGACGCAGTCGTTCTCCAAAGGACTGTGTGTGCATGCCCGGACGGTGCTGGTTTATCAGCTGGGTAAAGAATTTGAACAATTCCAGACCACACCAGGCCTGCAGGCTGAAACGGGGAAACTGGGAAATGTCGCGGTCAAGGTCATGGCCGATGGCAAAACCCTGTTTGAAAAGCCAGAGTTTACCAGCGCCACGAAACTGGAATCACTCAGCCTGGATGTGACAGGCTGTGAGACTTTGACGCTGGTCGTTGATTTTGGAAAAGATCAGGATGTGGGAGATCGCTTTGTCTGGGGCGATCCAAAACTGATCCGGGCGGTACCCAAAGAACTGGCGGCGAATCAGAAATAATTGAAAACGAATTCCATTACAGCGATCAACCATGAAACAGTATTTAAAATTCAATCAGCATATTCAGTACACCTTTGGCTTGTCGAACGATCGCAGGCGGATGCGGGCTTTGACCGGTGCCATGATGGGGCTGCTCTGGCTTCTGTGCCCGTTGGGAAATGGCTGTGCTGGTGAACCTGAGGCTTCACCCTCGTCCAAACTGATCGTGAGAGATGTCAGTGTATTTCTGGTCTCGGCGCATGGTAAGAAGCTGAATGACACGGCTCTGTTTCGCTCCACGACCCCCGGTTATGTGCAGTCCCGCCGCTTGAGCGCCGATGCCAGTGAGAGCGACAAACCGGCGCCACTGGGATTGATCACCTTTGCAGGACCGGCAACCAAAGATATTGATGTGCTGCTGGAATTTCCCTCCGGGCGTTTTTTAGCGCATTGGCCTTCTGCACGAATTCAGTCGAAACGCATCTACTGGCGTTCACAGAATCTGCTTAAAGAGAGTCCGCTCAGCATGCAGTTGTCTGAATCCCACTGGCTGAGTCCGCTGCAAAAGGCGGATCGCCTGTATGTGAAAGGTATCGATAAATGTGATCGCTTTATTCTGTATGACGTGGAACTGAATCATAACCCGCGCATTACGATGACCCATGCTGAGAACGGTTTTCAACTGCAGAATGCGGACACATATCCCCTGAAAGATCTGACGATCATGCAGCCTGCCGGAGAGAAGGATCATTGGAAAGTCGCAGCCATCAAACAGGTGCCCGGGATAAAAAAAGAGAACAAGCAGCCTGAGGCAAAATCAGATCAACCAGAGAAAGCGAAATCCGTTGACCCTTTATCAGAAGAATCGCTGAACAAGAAAAAAAAGGAAGCCCAGGCCAAAGCGCTACAAGCTCTGGGAAAACAGTTACAGGCGGCAGGTGCGTTACCGAAACTGGCTGAATCGGCCACGAAACCAGCTGAGAAGAAAGCGACAGCAGCAGCGACTGCCTCTAAAGCACCTGCTGTTTTAGTGCCCTATATAGAATCTGCCGGGCTGTCACAGGCGGAGGCGCTGGAGATCTGGAGGAAACAGCTGGTCGATCTGGGGCTGGGCACACCAGAAGTCGAACATGTCCTGCGTATTCTGGGAGAGCATGCCTTGCGAAGCGATCAGGCAACCGTTGTGTACTGTCTTGACGAAAGTTATCTCGACAAAATATTGCCGCTGGAAATTACCCCGTTTCCCGATGTGGTGCGTCGCACCGGAATTGTCATCCTGCTGGATGCGGATCCGGCGTTGTTGAAACGCATTGATGGCCTGATTGCGCAGCTGGGAAATCAGAGTTGGGAAAAACGCGAAGCGGCTCAGAAGAAGCTGGAAGAGTATGGGAAAGCCGCACAGGCACAATTGCAGAAAGCGACCAGCAATAAAGATCTGGAAATCGTATTTCGCGCCGAACAGATCCTGGGAAAGATTAAATAGGCTGTACCCGGTTTTACTGCTGCGTCACCCGGACCATTTGGACAGGGTATCATATTAGATCGTCTCTGACGCTCTGGTTAAATGTGACGTGATCCAACTGAGTCGCCTGGACTGCAATCTGACTGGCAGATGTCAGTTATTGGTAAAATATGACTGGTGTCAGGGTAAAGCCGATGATGAAAAACGCCAGTGTCAGCCAGCCTGTAATGATCCGGGTTTTACCCAGGGGGACCGTGTCGTCGGCGGTGGGAGGATGATTGATGCCAAAAAACACAAGTAAGAGTATCAAGAGAGAGTAGCCATACTCATCCGCGTAAATCATATATCCCACTGCGGATGCCATCAGCAGGCGGGAAATCAGATTCGCTTTTTTACCCAGCAGTGTGTAGAGGATGTGACCACCATCCAGCTGACCAATGGGAAGCAGATTCAATGCTGTGATGAAGATCCCGACCCAGCCTGCAAACAGCATCGGGTTTAAAATGACTTCCTGATTTTCCGCCAGCGGTCCGTGGACCAGTCTGATCATCCATTGCAGAATCAGTGGTTCTCCATAGCTCATCGTGCCTGGTTGCTTCAAAGTGACGGCAACCGTTGATTGCAGTACGCCCCAGTATGCGATCGGGAGCGCAAAGACCAGTCCCGCGAGGGGACCGGAAACGGCAATATCGAACATCTGTTTGCGATTGGCGATTCCGCCTCGTTGCAGAATCACGGCGCCCATGGTTCCAAACGGCGTGAGAGGCATGGGGATGAACAGAGGTCGGGTGGCGGGAATGTGGTAGCGTCGCGATTGCAGATAGTGCCCCATTTCATGGGAGAGCAAAATGAGCATCAAAGGACCCGCATAAGAAATTCCGTCGATGAAGAATCTCGTCCAGCCAACCAGCTGAATATGATCATACACGCGGGCGAATTCTCTGGGGACAGGAACAAACGGATTGTTATGTGTGGCACCGACAATGAACGTACTGAGGCAAGTCACCACAAACAGGATCAGTGGTACTTTACTGCGTGGCGGACGAACTGTATTTCGATAAGCAGGCTGCGCTGTGGAAAAATCTTTGACCTCGGTCTGATAGTCCTGTGGCTGCACAATAATGACAGGATCAGGGGGTGGCAGAGGATGATTTTTGTCAGGCATTAGTCTGTGTCTAAATATTGAAAGTCAGTAGTCCGGATGCTGATATTTTATACGTTGAGGAGTTTCCAGTTGAGGCGAGAAATTCGAGTTTTTTGAAATTCTATATCCGCTGCCGTTTCACTCTTCCGTATTTACGATCAGGCTTCGCTTATGACAATGGCTTATTGCGAAGAATTCTGGAGGCTCGGAACACATAATCCACACCGCTGTACAGGGTGATGAGTGCTGCTGACCAGACAGAGATGTCACGAAGCAGAAAGAATGCGGAGCTGTTAAAGGGGGCTTCCGGGCTGAGTGACAGCAGACAAAGAACCACTGCGACACATTGGACACCCATTTTGATTTTACCACTCCAGCTGGCGGAAAAATCCCGGCCGTGCTGTTCCAGAAATCCTCTGAGGCTGGTGATGAACATTTCCCGACCAATGATGATCAGGACAAACCAGGCATTGATGCCCGTAGCCGGGCCACGCTCCAGCAGAAAAATGAAGGCGCCACAGATGATGATTTTATCTACAAAGGGGTCCAGAATCCGGCCCAGCGTGGTGACCTGATTGTATTTACGGGCGAAATAGCCGTCCAGAAAGTCGGTGGCAGCAGCCAGAATGAAGATGGCAGCAGAGGTCTTCCACCAGCCTTCCAGATAAATGATGAAAAATAAGACCAGCGCGAGCACCAGTCGACTGACGGTGATCAGGTTCGGCAGATTCCAGATTTCTGGTCCTAAGAGTTCAGAACCGGTTTGCGGGTTCTCGGACTGTTTTTCCGCTGGTGAATTCATACTGTATAACTGTTTTCATTAGATAACGGGAGAATCAGAAGCAGCGCTCAGGACATCAGATTAAAGAACAGAGGTGTACGTCAGGTTAAATCAGAATCATACCCTGAGAGCTCGTCTGCATTTTATCGAGTTAGCCGCGAAGTTTACAGGTCAGCCTGTTTGCTTTTATGGGGAATCAGCAATCGATTCTTCAATGGGGAGTTCGCCGGCGACCAGTTTTGTATTACTGCGGGCATAAACACGTGTTTCTGCGTATGCTGGATGAGCCCAGGTTTCGCCGATCAGGCTGGCGCGGGCGAGTTCTTTGTAACCGGCAGGTGTCAGTTCAGCGAGAATCAAAGCACCTTCCGAATTGAGAATCAAAGCGCGCGAAGAATTGTTGAGCCAGACCAGACTGGCCTGCGGGTTGCGGCTGTTGCCGGGCGTCATCTGGTTGTCATCATCCCAGATTTTCTTGCCGGTGGCGTATTCGAAACAGGTCAGTCCGAACTGTTTGTCCAGCAGGTAGGCATAGCCATCCCGGTATAATGGCTGTGACATCAGTCCCCGCAATGCGCGGCGGTCTTCCCATAAGAGTTCAGCCTGCCCAGGCTTCTCTCCCAACTGGATGGCTTTGGAACCTTCCCAGTAACCGGCGACTAAGATAATTCCCTCCTTTTCGATCGGACTGGCAATCGCTACGCCGTAAGTGACTTTATAGGGAACTGACCAGAAATGGGCACCGGTCCGTGGGTCGACACTATGGATCTGATTCGGCGACCAGACAATCAACTGGTCCTGCTGGTTGTGATGAATCAGCAGTGGTGTGGCATAACCGGCTTCGTCTTGCAGTGAACGCCAACGTTCTTTCCCTGTATTACTGTCGAGGGCGACAATGGCGGTTCCCTGTTCTGTTCCGCCCGGCATGAGAATTACCAGATCACCGATCAGATAGGGAGCGGCAGCATAACCCCATTGAGGGACTTTGCCGCCGAAGTCTGTAACGAGTTGTTTTTTCCAGATGATGTCGCCCGTCTTCGCATCAAGGCAGAAGACATCCCCCATTGTACCCAGCGTATAGACCCGATTATTAACTACCGTGGGGGCACAGCGGGGACCGTTGCCGTAGTCCAGTTTGTCATAAACAGCCGGGTAAGAATGTGACCAGAGCTGTTTGCCGGTGAGCGCATCAAAGCAGAGTACGCGTTCAATATCCTGACGGTCGGCCCGATGTCCGTGAATGCCTTGTGCTTTTTCCTGTTCTTCAGGCGAAGTCACCGGTCGATCCATGAGATAGAGTTTGCGATGGGACACAGAGATGCCGCCATAACCTCCGCCGATTTCACGTTCCCAGAGTTTTTTCAGTCCGGTTTCGGGCCAGCTGGTTTTGATCGCCGGTCCCTGCCAGGTGCCATCCCCACGCGGACCGCGCCATTGGGGCCATTCTTCATATTGTTTTTGGGAGCTTTTCAGATCCGAAGCGGGAGTCTCGGCCTGAAGCGGAAGTGTCAACAGGATTGAACTGAAGAGGATGAGAAATAAACTGCGCATCAGATTCTCTTGCAGGTGGGAACAGGTTGGCGGGGAAACTGTTTTGAACCTCTATTTTCACGGATTTGAGCCGAAAGCTCAAGTGGTTCACCGAAAAATGGGCTGGCTGCGACTCAGATGAGTACCGGATCCGGGAAGTGATCGGGAATGGTTGCCGGGTCGAGGAATGTCTGAAACCAGAGTTCAAGGACCAGCAGTGACCAGAGCCGCGCACTGTGGTCCCACTGCAGATTCAGGTGCTCACTGATCAGCTGCTCGACGGCTTGCGGGTCAAAAATCTGACGGTCGATGGCCCTTTGATCTAAGAGTACATCAAACAGCAGTGGTTTGAGTTCGTTGCGGAACCAGTGATTAAGGGGGACACCAAAGCCCATCTTTTTCCGTGTTTGAATGGATTCGGGCAGCAGATCGGAAAAGGTATCAGTCAGGATCTGTTTGCCGCGGCCTTTGTGCATTTTGTATTTCAAAGGCATTGCCGCTGCGAGTTCAGCGACGTGGTGATCCAGGAACGGGCTGCGACATTCGAGGCTGTGTGCCATACTGGCGATATCGACTTTGGTCAGGATGTCACAGGGGAGATAGGTCTGCACATCGGTGGCCGTGGTGCGGGTGACAAAGTCACGATCCGGGCAGAGCTGGTAGGCGTCGAGCAGAAACTGATCGGCGTCGAAGTCCGTGAGCTGTTCCCGGAATCCGGGGGAGTACATTTCCTGGCGTCGCTCGGTATCAAAAATACCAACCCATTTCAGATAGCGGCGTTCGGGGGGAACGGACAGTCCGGCGAGAAAGCGTTTGACGCGACGGCGAAACGATTTCTGCTCAACAGATGCAGGCATTTTCTGCCAGATTGAGGCGGTCATCATTTTTCTGGCGAAAGCGGGCAGGCGATCAAACCATTGGGACAAAGCAACCGCGCGGTACCGGTCATAGCCGGCGAACAGTTCATCTCCGCCATCTCCGGAGAGGGAGACGGTCACTTCCTGGCGGGTGACCTGCGAGAGATACATGGTGGGAATGGCGCTACTGTCCGCGAACGGTTCATCATAATGCCAGGCGAGGCGCGGCAGCATTTCCAGGGCGGCAGGTTCGACGACGTATTCGTGATGATCGGTTCCGAGCATCTTCGCTGCTTCGCGGGCATAGCTGCGTTCGTCAAACTGTTTGACCGGGAAACCGATCGAAAATGTGTGGACCGGGCGATCGGACATGCCCTGCATCAGTCCCGCGATGATGGTGGAATCGATGCCACCTGACAGGAAAGCGCCCAGGGGAACATCGCTGCGCATGCGAATCCGGACAGATTCGGTCAGGGTTTCTCGCAGAGCTGCTGACCACTGGTCTACTGACTGAAACGGGAACTGAGAATTGGTTTCCGGATGTTGATACGGGGGTGTCCAGTAGCGTTCAATCTGCAACTGCCCGTTTTCATAAACGGCCCGGTGTGCGGGCGGCAGTTTGTGATAACCTTTGAGGATCGACCAGGGGTGTGGCACATACTGGTAGGCAAGAAACAGATCAATCGCGTGGGGATCGACGGTTCTGTCGGCACCGGGAATCTGCAGCAGTGATTTCAGTTCACTGGCGAAACTCAGACGGTCTGCTTCCTGTCGGTAAAAAAGGGGTTTCTGCCCCAGGCGATCGCGGGCTATAAACAGACGCTGGCGGCGTTCATCCCAGATGGCAAACGCGAACATGCCTCGCAGGCGTTCGACGCAGGCGGTCCCCTGCTCTTCATAGAGGTGGACGATGACTTCGGTATCGGTTTCGGTCTTGAACTGATGCCCCTGTTGGATCAGTTCCTTGCGCAGTTCCTGGTAGTTATAGATTTCGCCGTTAAAGACAATCCAGACGGTTCCATCTTCGTTGGTGAGTGGCTGATGACCGGTTCCCAGGTCGATAATCGAGAGACGTCGATGTCCGAGCGCTGCACCAGCTTGGGACTGGGGTTGGAAATCGGCGAAGGAATTCCCGGGTGAAAACGAGATGGATTTACCCGGAATATCCGAATGAAAGCCTCCCGAATCATCCGGGCCTCGATGCGCCAGCACGCTGGTCATACGCTGTAGCACGTCGGGCGAGATGTTTTTGTCTCGCGAGGTCCACGAGGTACCGGTAATTCCACACATGGTAAACGGGTTCTACTCTTTGACTGAAAGGAAAAGTCTGATTGAGGATGCGATAATTTAAGCGAGCACTTCGCGGTAGAGTGCAGCGTAGCCTGCTGTCATTTTAGCGATACTGAAGTCCTGCTGCATCTTTTTTCGGGCAGCGGTGCCAAGATCAGTGGCGAGTTGGGGGTCTGCGAGGATACGTTCAGCATATTGTGCATACCCTGTGCAGTCACCGACTGAGGTTAAGAAACCGGTTTCCCCATGCATGACCAGTTCCCTGTTCGGGGGAATATCACTGGCGATGACCGGGATTCCATACGACATGGCTTCCATCAGGCTGTTGGACTGTCCTTCAAAATCACTGGCCAGCAGGAACAGGTCGAACAGGGGAAACAGCTGTTTCACATCCGGGCGGTGTCCCAGAAACCGCACATTGGGGGTTACCGTATATTTATGAGCCAACTGCTCCAGTTTGGCCCGTTCGGGGCCTTCGCCGATCAGCAGCAGAATGATCTTTTCGTTCATCTGTCTCAGCAACTGCAGTGTCCAGAGCAGGTCTTCAATGCGTTTCTGCCGTGCCAGTCGTCCGACAAAGGCCATCAACCGTGCATCGTCGGGAATATCCTGTTGCTGAAATAGTTCTTTGCGAATGGATTCCGTACTGGTGACTTCGGGGATGGGAATCCCGTTGGGGACAACACGCAAGATCGATTCCGGGACGCCCTGCTGCTGATAAAAATCAACGACACTTTGAGAATTGCCCACGAGTAGTGAGGTCTGTGGCAGCAGTCTGCGATCGACGTTGTGCTGCCAATTGCTTTTCCAGGAGTCAACACAACGCTCGGAGACTATGACTTTCGGCGTTTTCAGAGTTTTAGACATTCGTCTGACGGCCATTCTGCCATACGAGTTGGCAGCGAATAACCAGGTATGCAGGATATCGGGCTGTTGCTGCTCAATTGTTTTTTTGAGCGCGCGATAAGCGAGTGGATCAAATTTGAAGCGTTTGTTTAAGATTGTCACCGGGATATTGTGCTGGCGGAGCAGTGTTTCATAGGGGCCGCCGCGCGTGAGCGCAATGACCTGGACTTCGAATTCCTCTCTGGGCAGCGACGTGGCGAGCAGAGACAACTGTTTTTCTGCACCGGACTGATCCAGAGTGGGAATGAGGAGACTGACTTTTATCACGGTGGACTGATTCGCAATCATTGCTGGAATTGTTGACGGGTTGGCTCTTTGATCTGAGACTATAGTATTTTATACTGACTGTCAGGATCAATGTCTGATCTTAGCGATTTGTCATTTCGAATCATAGATTGAGAGTCCATGATCGTACAGTTTGGATCTGCCCTGGTTGAGCTGGTTCTGGGAGCTATTACCACGCAGGAGGTGGATGCGATCGTGAATGCTGCCAATTCTTACCTGGCAGGTGGTGGGGGCGTGGATGGTGCGATTCATGACGCTGCAGGACCTGAAGTTATGAAAGAACTGCAGCGCCGCTACCCTGACGGCTGTCCCACGGGGAGTGCCGTCGCGACAACAGCCGGTCAGCTCGCAGCCCGACATATCTTTCACGCCGTTGGTCCTGTCTGGCAGGGAGGCGGGAAAAAGGAGAGTCAGCTGTTGCAGTCCGCCTACGAGAGTTGCCTGGATCTGGCGGAACAACTTAACTGCCGGTCTGTGGCTTTCCCTTCCATCAGCACAGGCGTTTATCGCTATCCTGTTGATCTGGCGGGCGAGATCGCATTGCGAACGGTGGCGACCAGGCTGGAGTCGACACAGCAGATTAAGCTGGTTCGGTTTGTGTTGTTCGATCAGGGGACCTTCGGCTGCTATTCACGTATTCTGGAAACCATGCTGGTATGAATGAATGACAAACGCAGTCGTAGAAGAATTCATTGCCTCGGATGGTTACCGTCTGCAGGGACGCGTCTGGCATCCGGAAAATCAACAGGCCCGGGTGACGCTCGTGATGCTGCATGGGATTCAGAGTCATTCCGGCTGGTATGAAGCCTCATGTCAACAGCTCTGTGAATACGGAGCATCCATCTGTTTTTTTGATCGCAGAGGTTCGGGACTTAATACGCCAAATCGCGGACATGCCGCACACTGGCGGCGGCTGGTTCAGGATGTGGTGCAGTTGTTATCTCTGCTCAGGTTTCAGCGGGAACAGTCAGACCATCCAGCGCCAATCGTGCTGCAGGGAATGAGCTGGGGAGCCAAACTGGCGACAGTGGTGGCAGCAGCGCGACCTGATTTAACAGACGGACTCGCGTTACTGTATCCGGGGATCAAAGCACGGGTCAAAGCGACTGCTGTGCAACAGATGCAGCTGTCATTGGCGGAGCGACTGGGAATCAGGGACAAACGGGTGCCGATTCCCTTGAGTGATCCAGCGTTGTTTACCGCTGATCCGGACTGGCAGAAATGGATCCAGGAAGATCCGCTGGCGTTACATGAGGTGAGCGTGTCGTTCCTGCTGGCCAACCGGGAACTGGATCGCCGAGTGGATCACGCGGTGGAACAGATCGACTGTCCGGTGTTCTGTCAACTGGCAGGACAGGATCAGATTATTGATAACCGGGCGACAGAAGTTTGTTTTTCACGCTTCCGGTTTGATCGGAAAACGCTGATTTCTTATCCCGAAGCGCGGCATACGCTGGAATTTGAACCTGATCGCGAACAGATGACAGCCGATTATATCAACTGGCTGAACGAATTCGTTTCTTCTGCGAAGATCTGCTAAATCCAGTGGAATCAGGGCAGACTTTTAGATCGAAGTTCTTAGAATAACAGTATGTTACCGACGGGCGTTTCCTGCCTTTTACCCTGATGGATGGATTTATGAAACGACAGACAATGACCCTGTTCACGTTGTTCGCATTCGTACTGCTGTGCTGTCAGGTATTGACGGCCGCCGATCCGTTAAAGAAAAAAACGGGATCGACTGCGGATGCGAAATCAAAAGAGACCGACGAACTGGTTTCCCTGAACAGACAAAAAACGGTACTGCTGGATCTGCCCCACAAAAAACTGTTGTTGAAAACGCATGTCTGCCTGCAGGAGGGCGTGCTGGAAATGCTGTTGTGTAAGAAACAGACCAAAGAACATGAGTCGATTCTGTCGATTGAGTCTCCGGCAACTGCCATTCATGCCGGCCTGCTGGCAATTGGTGCCAAGGTGGGGACGCCTGTTAAATTCACGCCGAAGTTTCAGCCTCCCCAGGGGCAGAAACTGAAACTTGAACTGGTCTGGAAAGACAAGGATGGGAAAGAGCAGCGCGAGTTGGCCCAGCAGTGGGTCAGAACAGCCACCAGTCGTTATTTCACCGCGATGCTGGATCGGTTACCAGAGGGGGTCACCATCGATAAAAAAAGTGAGCTGCGCTATGATGAGAAATACAAGGAACTGATCTGGTTCGGCCAGATGTCTAAAGAAACCCGCGATCAGTTTCTGACCAAGTCCAGAGACAAGGCATTTCAGAAAGCGATCAAAAAGTTCTACGATGAGAGTCAGCCTCGGACCATGAAGGCTGACTGGATCTTTGCCGGCAGTGGTTTCGCCCTCGATGAAATGACGGGCGAAAAATATTACTACGCAGAAAGTGGCGACCTGATCTGTGTTGCGAACTTTCCGACTGCAATCATTGATGTAAATATCGCCAGCTCGGCGTCGGGCGAAGGAAACCTGTTGTTCGAAGCGAACAAGGACAAGATACCCCCGCGTGGTACGCCGGTCACGATTGAGATCACACTGGCTGAAGACGAATCGAAAGATAAATCAAAAGACGGAACAAAATAGCCGGTTACTGAATCAAAGCGACGGCTTTTTTCATCGCGGCTGCAGTCGCAGCGACTGCCTGATCGGCGGGCATTTTTCTTAATGCGGCATTGAATGGTTCGGCCCGTACAGGTCCATCATATTTGAGCTGATTCAATGTATTCAGGAATGTTGCCAGATCAATCACGCCAGTCGCCATGGGAAGTTCGCGTTGCTGATCGAGCTGTTGATCGATTTCCAGGCCGGCGGGGGCATCGTTTAAATCGACCGCGACTATGTCGGCATTGGTCAAATTCAGCAGGTCGTCTCTGGTTTCATGGGCGGTGTACCAGTGCCAGCTGTCCAGAATCAGGCCGACCCCCTGGACATCAATGGCTGCGATCAATTCACGGGCTTCTGGCAGAGAGTGAATGAAGGGAAACATTTTACTGGACCAGAGTGTTTTGGGGCCGACATATTCCAGCCCGAACCGCAGACCGTGGTCTGCCAGGACCTGCGAGATTTGTTTCAAACGGCGCGTATGCTGCTTGAAGTTCTGGTTATAGGTCAGTTCAGCATGTGTCGGCATGAGCCAGGTGCCTGTCCGGGTGACCCCTGCCCTTTGTAAAGCCGCCGAGTTTTGCGGGAGTCTGGCCAGTCCCTGTTTGAAGATCTCGTCCGTTTTACGAAAATCGACAGGCATGCCGGCGGCGCTGAAGACCAGATTTTTCTCTTTCATTTCTGCTTTGAGCTCATTCAGTTGGCTGTCTGAGAGTTTACCCAGGTAGCCTGCATCCGGTACGACGGCTTCGAATCCGTATTGATGGGCATAGTCGATTGCCTGTCGTTGATCTGCTTTGACCCCGATCCGACCGCAGGACAGATCCAGCTTCATGGATCTCTGCGCCGATGCTTTTGAGGGAGATGCCGTAAGTGATTTGAGCAAAGTGCCTGTGAACAGAGCAGCAGTAGAGGACTGAAGAAAATCGCGCCGATTCAAATTCATGATGCAGACCATTTCGCAAAGGAGAGAAGATATCGGAATCAGGTTATGTATTATGTTTCGTCTAAATCATTGTAAATGAATGTCTTAGTAAAATAAAACCCGGACTGAATAAAACGAAGTGCATTTCGAATTCACAATTGCGATGGCAGAAAAACAGATGCGTGTGAGATTGGGGAATATGCGGCGAGAGTAAGGGTTTCATCTAATCTGAACCCATCCGGGTTTGAGAGTGTTCTGATTAAAAAACGGGCATCAGTTTTACTAATACTCGCCCGGCAAAATGACGAATTTTTAGTCATAGCCACCCCGAATGAATCAAAAAGATGGTTTGACAGTGAGGTCGAATCGGAACCTGGAGATGCACAAATCGGGAAATACGCAGCGAGCGTATTGTTCTCCGTTTTTGAAGACAGAACCGCCTACGGGTCAGGAGAGTTCTTTCTTCAGAGTGATGAGAGCACAGAATATTTATGAAATCAAAAATCTGTCAGACGCACTCAGGGATTGCCGTGTGCTGGCCACATCATATCACGACGGGCAAGCCCGGTTTACGTCTTTTCACGGATGAATGGATTCCCTTACCGGAATTCAGTTCAGACAAGACGGTGCCTTGCATTTTCTTACCGAAAAGGAATGGTACCGCATGATGCGCATGCTAAGAATCAGATCAGAACATCATTTTTCAAATGTCATGGCGTCGGCCATCATTTCTGCTGCAATTGGAATTCTATATTTCAGTTTTGACCCCGCTCCCGCTGATGCTGATCCGAATGATATGGCACTGGTCGCCGCCAAACCGGTTCCCATCCCGGTGATTGCTTATAAGCCGACGGAAATGTCAGATTCAAAACCGTCAGATAAGCCGGGTGAAGCAAAGCAGCAGGCTCAACAGGCGAACGGGATGTTGACCGGTCGCATGGCGATTTTGATGAATCAGCTGCTGCTGGAAAAAGGTTGTCGCTACCTGGAAACCATTCCCGACTATACTGCCACCTTCTCCAAACAGGAATATGTGGGGGGCGAACTGTCTGAGAACCAGGTCATCAATCTGAAATGCCGTCACAAGCCGTTCAGCGTTTACATGAAGTGGATTGTCGGCGATAAGGGACAGGAACTGCTGTACGTGGATGGCGAAAACGAAGAAAAAATGCTGGTCAAAATGGGTGGGTTAAAAGGACGACTGGTTCCCACACTGAAACTGGATCCTCATGGTTCACTGGCAATGCAGGAATCTCGTTATCCGATTACCAAAGCGGGAATCAAAGCGCTGGCGGAAACCATTATCGAATACCGTAAAAAAGATCTGGATGAGAATCTGAATACAGAATGCGTGATGATTCCCAACCAGAAATATGACGGCAAAGACTGTTACTGTTTCATCGCTCATTTTGCTAATCGGAAAGAGTCAGAAAACTATCGTAAATCGATCATCTATATCGACCAGAACACATGTCTGCCAATTTTCGTTCGCGGTTTTGGCTGGCCCTCAGAGGATCTGGCCAATGCTTCTGCTGAAGAACTGGATGAAAAGACGCTGATCGAATCCTATTCATTCACCGATATCAATCTGAAATCAGAACTGGCTACGACCGAATTTGATCACACCAACAGCAATTACCGCTTCCGCCGTTAAGAGCTGAATCAGGAATTTGATGGAAGGCCTGCATCGCCTGTCTGAGATTTATCAGAGTTTCAGATGGGCGATTGCTTCTTCCGGGGGTACGATATAGCTCAAATAGAATGGGCCAAATTCGGCGTACTTTGCAGATGCTTTATCAAACCGCATTGTATAGACGATTTCTTTGATGGGCTCGGGTGCACGACCCCAGAGAGTCACTCCCCACTCCCAGTCATCAAACCCGGTTGAAGCCGTAATGACCTGTACGACGCGACCGGCGAACTTCATTCCGCTCATCCCGTGCTCGGCCATCATGCTGTAGCGATTGCTGAACTGTTCCATATACCAGTTGGCACCGGGAACACGTGACTTGTTCATCGGGTAAAAGGTGCAGACCGGAAAATCAGGGAACTCGGGATAGATCCGCTGCTGGTTCATCGCGGGCAGGCGGCTTTCATAAGCTTTGATTTTCGCCTGGAATGCGGGGCCTTCCGGATCGGTCCCTTCCCGCTTAAGCTTGGCTGCAAACTGTTCGAGCGTGGGAACGTATTCTGAAATTTCAGTAATCGAAACGAACGAATACGTGGGGATCAACGCCGGTCCCAGTCCACAACTGCGAATGGCCTGCTTGATACCGTCGATTTTGATCGGGTCCGGATCCATCACCAGCACCTGCAGATCGGCTTTATGGCCGGAAACGATCGAAGTCTGCATGCGAATGGGGGCATCTTCTGCTTCCGCATCCAGAATGGCTGCCAACTGTCTGCGCCCCTCCGCCCGGGTAGCCTGGTCAATTTGATTCAACGCCCCCTGGTCGACACGATAGTACAGGTGCAGGCAATGCCAGCCTTCTGTCATATTGGTTGTGGGGTCAGGAAGCTCTGCTGCTGTATGAGGAGGACGGTTCACGTCGAAGTACCTTGTCTATGAGAAAAAAGAGCGTCTATGCGATAATCGGGCTGACTCATCGGCGGTTGATGTTCTGTGCTGCCGGTGACTCTATTCCGATTATAACGGCGCAGCGGAAATGAGCAAACAGAGCGAAGACTCCGGTTTGAAACTCGCTGCGATTTCTCTGCGTCATTTCTGAATCTGGAGCCGACTTTGATCCCAGCCCAGCTTTTTGCTGACCTCAGCGGGATATTTCCAGTCCTCTGGTTTTGCCTTGGTTACGACCACAGGACTGCGCGTTGCCGCCATGGCGAGCGTCTGAGGCAGATCCAGGTAGCGCAGCACATTCAGTAACGCTGGTCCCTGCTGATGTGAAACAGGCAGGCCTTCCAGTTCCAGCGCTGCAATCCCGGTTTCGAAGAGTGAGGCATACAGGCACAAAACTGCTGCGTCACCGCTGGCTTGCAAAGTCAATTGCGCACCAGAAGAGTCGGTGAGTGATTTCAATGTCTGAATGGCACGACGAATATCCCAGACCTGCATACCTTCCAGGGATTGTCCCAGCAGATAGAAACGCCGACGGATCTGAACCTGTTTCTTCTTATTCTGATTCCATTCGCTCAAGCCGATGCCCCGTGGGGCAAAGTAGGCGATGGGTGCTCCGTTTTCCAGAATCTGTTTGCGAAATTCCTGGAACCGTTTTTTACTTTCAGGGGCAGACGCATTTTCAGCCTGCATCCCTGGAAAAAAGGGAACGATATATTTGAAATCACGTTCCCAGTCCGTCTGATTGAGCACGACCAGATTGATATTGTCGATTTTCGTGGCATCGCTGTCTGCCGGCAAAACGATGAACAGGTCGAGCGGTACATGATTCTGGCTGTCGAAGGAGATCGTCTGCAGAACCAGGCCGTCTTTCGTGATTGATCTTATTTCAGGTTTGCTGGCGTTCACTTTTTCAGGCCAGGCACGGAAAGATTTCTGCAGCAACTGCTGTTTCCAGCGTTCGGTCTGCTGTTCCCATTCCTGCGTGTCAGCCGGAACCGGTGCGGGGTCTGCCAGCTTGACAAAGGATTCCTGGATTTTCGCGTTCTTCTGGTCTGCGGGGAGAGTCTGGAAGACTTTCAGTTCTTCGGGTGTATGGAACTTCGTGGCCGCCATTTCGATCAGGCTGTCATCCCCTTTGAGGAAATGATTGAACCAGCGGAAGGCGTGAATGCGTAGTTCCTGCGTATCCTTATGCGGTCCTTCGGTGATCTGCAGGCCCAGGTTCTGGGGTACGCCGTACAAGTCATAGATCTGCATCGTACTGCGGTAGACGTCGACCACGCCGTCGAGTGGGAAAATGCTGTCCTTGTCGGTATTTGAGATCAACAACGGTCGCGGTGCGACGAGGGCAGCGACCTGGGCGTAATCCCATTGATACGTATTGACCATAAACATACAGTCGCAGTGCCCTTCAATCACGCCGTCGATCACATGATTTTTCAACGTCGTGATCCCGGCGACCGGGACGGCAGCTTTGATGCGTTCATCCAGTGCCGCAATCCACCAGCTGTAGGCGCCGCCGCCTGAACGACCGGTGACACCCAGTTTTTCGCCATCCACTTCAGGACGTGACTGCAGGTAGTCGAGCGCCCGAATGCAGTTCCAGGCTTCGACGCCGGCAGGAGTGTAACCGCGCGAGAGCCATTCCCACATCCCTTCCCGGAAGGTCCCATGATGCAGACCTGCGATTTCTCCTAACTGAAGTGTATCGATTGTCAAACAGACATAGCCATTGCGGGCAAACCATTCGCCGTGATGCTGGTAGTGCACCTTGTTACCGTAAATGATTCCGTTTTTCTTAACGCCGCCATGACCGCAGACATACAGAATCGCAGGGATCTTGCCTTCCTGTTTCGCGGGGCGATACAGGTTGCCGGTGACATACAGGCCAGGTCGGGATTGAAAGGTGATGTTTTCGACGATGAAGCCATCACTTTCGATCGTACCTGTGATTTCCGGTTTCAGCTCGGTTTTCGCAGGCTGTGGCGACAGGCCCAGCATTTCAAACAGCTGTTTGCGGTAAGTGACGCGTTTCTTTTTCCAGTCTTCAAGATCTGTAATGTTTTTGAGACTGTTGTTGGCCAGTTGCATTGTCTGATCATAAAAATAATCACTCAGGTTCTGATCTGCGGTGCTGGGGCCAATGACTTTGCGAGGGTCGGCTGCCTGAGAAGCAGTATGGGAAACCAGGAGAGCCAGTAAGGTCAACCAGAGAAACGGAGAACGGAGTGGTTTCAGAGCCATGATCATTCCTGTTGTCAGCTGAGGTGGGAAACGGGAGAGTGCGCAATTCGTTAACAAGGGTGATTATTGTAGCAGCGCGAAGCCCGTCTGTCAGTAAAGCGGGAGAAAATCTGAGGATCGTAGCTTTAATTCTGATCAGCTGATCGAGGACTGTTCAAAGAAAGATCTCTTTCTCATGGATTTTGCTATGGGGAACGAAGCCGGCCCGCTGCGCTTCTTCGACCAGTTCTGCCCCTGCGCCGCGATAGGCAAATAGCGCCTCGCCCGGACTGACATGCTGGTTCCAGCGTGACTGGAAGATGGCGACCAGACGTTTGTTGCGTGCCAGTGCCGCCGGTACTGCGTGGACCATCGCCAGTTCCTGTTCCGTCTTGCGAAAAAAACGTCCCAGCAGATCAGGCAGTAATCGCGAGATCCAGGTGTCTTCGATCTGATTCACGTGCCGGGGAATGACATAGCGGGTTCCCTGAACCGGACCGAACACCTGATTGACGGCGTCAAGAAACAGTTCGCAGTCTGCTTCGGAAGCACGGTCCAGAAAGACGCGAATATAGTTACCGGAGCGGGCACCGATCTGCAGTGAGGATTCTTTCGAGAGCTGTCCCGCTTCCTGCAATGACTCCAGAACGGCGCGGCTGACGGCTTTCGTCAACGATTCCGCCGACCAGGGAGAACGCAGACCCTGAAACGGCATGAAGCCCCAACCGGACCCGTCGCGACTTGTACTGTTGATCTCAATTGTTTTCAACGGGATGCCCTGGTAGGGTTCGCCGATCTTCCAGAGCTGGCGGGATTCGGCGCGCTGCGTGGAACGGGTCAGCATATCGCTGTTGAGCAACTGAACCGATTCTTCCAGCCCTTCCGGTTTGAGTTCGGTAAACGCAGCGTGGACGTGCCCGACCCCTTTTTCAATCAGGCCGTCATCGGTGACGCCAAACAGACGACAATGTTTTTTATTGAAACGTTCGTAGTCGTCCAGCCCTTTCGTAAATTCGGGAGCAATGCAGACCACGTCCCAGTTATTGGCAACTTTTTCGGGCTGATCCGGGTCGAGACGGAATGAACGCCCCCGCAGCTGATTGACGGTCATCGAAGTGGTGACGGTCGTCAGATCGATGAGTACGTTGATCTTATTCGCGTCCCAGCCTTCGCCCAGCAGACCCCGTGTGCCTACCAGACAGCGGGTGACACCTGCCTGAAACAGATCGGTAATCATCTCTACATACACGCGCGGCGACCATTGCGAACCACTGCCGTTGAGCAGGTCAAAGCCGTCAAACGGTTCGCGACTGAGCGTGACATCAATGTCGCGTGCACGCAGCCACTCTTCTGCCCTGCTCTGCAACTGATCGGCAATGTCGTCGTCAACCAGTACACTGGAGCCGGTCAGCAGCACCGGGTTCAGCCAGTCGGTCGGCGGATTGTTGACCAGTTGTTTGAAGGCGGCAATCGCACCGCCCGCTTCCTCATCGAGCAGATGTTCTACCTCGGCGGAAGTGGCCGACGTTTTTTCGAAATCGGCAATCACCACCGCACGGATATTCTCACGCAGGTTCTCAATCTCCTGGCTGAGAATCGGCACCAGCGCTTTGATTTTATTTCGCGAGTAGGCAATCACACGACCGACGGGGGACGCACACGCCTGACAGCCCGTTTCGGTGATCTGCAGGCCCAGCAGGCGAAGCTGGTCGACAGCCTGTTGCGCTAATTCCTGATCTGCTTGAGACGGAGACCGCCTGAGGCGATGCCGAATGTAACGATCGAGCACGGGTGCCCAGTAGTTCAAGCGGGGAATGTCTTCTTCCATCAGATCGACAGAAAGCGGAGGCACGTGCGGTGGAAGTGGGATGCCGCGGTGCTGCATAAACAGACGCGAGGCATCTGCCAGGGAGGGATCACGTCGTTCAAACGTCGTCCAGTCTTCCACTACCTGGCCTGAAGGAAGCTCCAGTTTTGTCAGCAGCTGCAGCAACCAGTCCTGCAGCGGTTCAGCGCGTTCGATAGACGACGGTTCCTCTGTTTCTGCATCAGGTGAATTTTCCGGTTCTGATACCGTTTCGCTGATGCGGGCAGTACACAGGGTTTCCATGATCAGTTGCAGTTGGTCGTCGGTATTGGCGACGTACGATAATTCCTCCGGAGAAGGCCGCACGAAATACGCCAGATCCTGATAGGGAGCCAGGTAACCGTCTTTGACGACCGCCGGGATCGGAACTTCGTAATCGATGGGGCCGAAGAAGTCGTTGTAGCGGTCGATGTCGTCCGGGCGTTTCCCTTTTTCATCGGGAGGGGTCGCCGTCAGTCCGATGATCACGGGCTGATCCAGGTAGTCGTGTGCGTCGGCCAGCACCCGCCCCCAGTGTCCCATCAGGTGATGGCATTCATCGAGAATGATCAAACCGACGCCCTGATGTTTGAAGGTTTCCAGCGTCTGCTGCGAGGAATCATGCAGCATCTCCAGCGCGTTCCCCTTGAGAATGGCATCATCGCGAACCGCTTTGCGATAGACGCGCATCCGCTTTTCATAGTAATCGGGGTTATGGACTTTGAGGTCGTTAATCCAGATTTCCGCTTCCGCCGGATCCTGTGCCTGCTCCTTATAGATGAGTACATCAATCCAGAAATCGAGTGCATCGGCTTCCAGATCGGCATCTCCCCGTCGCGGCAGTGTGACGGACTGGTATGTGAGCGAGGTCAGCAATGCACTGCCGCCGGTTTCCGTCGAGACCAGTTGTTTTGATGTGAGCGTGGAGTGAAACAGATCGGTGCGGGCCGCCCACTGGGACTGAATCGCAGAATTGGGTGAGAGTACCAGCGCCGGCTTGCGGATGTGATGCGCCCAGAGAAACAGGCCTAATACGGTTTTGCCGGAACCGGGGGGCGCGACGACATGCAGGCGTTTCTGACCCGCCGCCAGTTGCTGCTCGACGACGGCAATCGCCTCGGCTTGAGAGGGGCGGAGTTGTCCCTGAAACCGGATTTCAGGAAAGCCGTCGTTCACGCCTGCTCTCCGGAATCGCCAGGAGAAGCGGTCGGGCCCTGACCCTGACCCAGCCCCTGATAACCGTCGGGATGTTTCTGAAACCAGTTCCACGCCGATTCAATAATCTCGGTCAGCGAAGTATGCCGCGGCGACCAGCCCAGCTCCCGGGTGATTTTTTCATGCGAGGCGGAGAGCACCGGGGGATCTCCCGGACGACGGGCCTGGTATTCAACCGGAATTTCACGACCGGTCACCTGCTCTGTTGTTTGGACAACGTCGAGCACGGAAAACCCGCTGCCCAGACCGACGTTATAAAACCGGTTTGCCTGGGGCGTGAGCGCGTTCAACGCCAGCAGATGCGCCCGGCAGATGTCTTCGACGTGAATATAGTCGCGGATGCAGGTTCCGTCCGCGGTGGGGTAGTCATTCCCCAGGATGGTCACATGCGACTGTTTTCCGAGCGCCGTATTCAGGCAGTTGGGAATCAAATGCGTTTCGGGACTGTGGTCTTCGCCCAGTGAACCGTTCATGGCGCAACCGGCGACGTTGAAATACCGCAGTCCGATAAACCCGAAGTTGGGATAACTGCCGGCACAGTCCGTCAGAATCTGTTCGATGAAGAGTTTTGACCAGCCATAAGGATTGATGGGAGTTTGTGCGCTTTCCTCGGTGACGGGAATCTGTTCCGGAATCCCATAAGTGGCGCAGGTGGAACTGAACACAATCTGGCTGACGCGCGACTGTCGCATCGCCTGCAGCAGAGACAGCGTACCCGCCGTATTATTCGCGTAATAAGGCAGCGGATTTTCAACCGATTCGCCGACATACGCGAGAGCCGCAAAGTGGATGACTTTTTCGATCCGCTGCGACTTCATGACATCGATCAGTTCATCGGTCTCGCCCAGATCAAGCTGAAAAAACGAGGCCTGGGAAGGAACCGCTTCCCGGTGTCCGCGGGACAGGTTGTCGATGACACATACTTTCTGCCCGGCGGCGAGCAGTTGCTGAACACAATGTGAGCCGATATAGCCTGCGCCACCGGTAACAAGGATCGTCATGAGGTCTTCTTAAAGTAAAAGTCAGTCGAGGTTGATTGAAAGATGATTTACGTTGAAATCCAAAAACGGTACGATATCAGTAGCCATCGGTCTCTGAATCGATCATGCTGAGTGATTCCTGCCATACATTAGCTGTTTTTCAGTCATCGGTAAATCAGATGTCGCAAAATAATCCCAATTCCGACTCGCAAAACTCCGAAACCATCCCGCTGCAGCAGACGCCGGGCGTGGAAGTCTCTGCCGAGGTTGAACCGGCCAAGGCGGTGACGGAGAAAGATGTGAGTCTGAAAGAAAAGAAAAAGCCGGAAACGAACCGGCGGCTGGTCTCACTGGACGCCTATCGTGGTTTTGTGATGCTGGCGATGGCGTCAGGCGGGCTGGCGATAGCCAGTGTCGTGCGGAATTCTCCTGAAGTGCTGGACCAGTATAACGGGACCCAGTGGGAGTCCTCGTGGAAAACGCTCTGGCAGACCCTCTCGTACCAGTTGAGTCATGTCGAATGGACGGGGGCCGGCTTCTGGGACCTGATTCAACCTTCCTTCATGTTCATGGTGGGCGTCTCGATGCCCTTCTCTGTCCGTAAACGCAGGCAGAAGGGAGATTCCACGTTCAAGATCTGGATGCATGCGATCTTTCGCGCTGTACTGCTGGTCGCGCTGGGGGTCTTTCTCTCCTCGCAGTCCGGGCCGCAGACCAATTTCACGTTTGCGAATGTTCTGTGTCAGATCGGCCTGGGGTACCTGGTGGTCTTCTTTTATGTGAACCGGTCGTTCATGACACAGATGATTGGTGTGGTCACGATCCTGGGGGGCTACTGGTTCTTTTTCTATCAGTATATGCCTCCCGAAGATGAGCTGGCGGCCGTCAAAACCTACCTGAAGGAAGTCCAGCATAAGGACGAAGCGGAATGGTCGCAGTTCTCCGGGATTGGCAGTGCCTGGAACAAACATACCAACGCTGCGGCTGCGGTAGATCGTCAGCTGTTGAACATGTTTCCGCGGTACGATAATCCCAAAGACGACCCCGACCAGGGAGACACCTTCTGGGTGAATAACGGCGGCTACCAGACGTTGAATTTCATCCCGTCGATTGCCACGATGCTGTTCGGCCTGATGGCGGGACAGCTGCTGATTTCCAACCGGCTTGAGAAAATGAAGGTCAAGTGGCTGCTGCAGGCGGGGCTGATCTGCTTTGGCGTTTCGATGCTGTTGGATACGTCGATCTGGCCCGTGAATATCAACAACTGGGAATGGCATCTGGTGCCGATTGTGAAACGCATCTGGTCGCCTGGCTGGGCGATCTTCAGCGCCGGCTGGGCCTTCTGGTTCCTGGCGGTTTTCTACTGGATCATCGATGTTAAAGGTTACAAAAAATGGGCCTTCCCGTTTGTGGTGGTCGGCATGAATTCCATCGCCATGTATTGCATGGCCCAGCTGATTCGGCCCTGGATCCAGAAATCGCTCAAGATCCATCTGACCACATTCGACCAGGCGACCGGCTGGTCGGTAGGCGGTTCGCTGTTCAGCGCCGACTGTCCGTATGCTCCCATTGCGGTCTCCGCGACCGTGCTGTTCGTATTGTGGCTGATCTGTCTCTGGATGTATCTGCAGCGGATCTTCATCAAGATTTGACCGGAATTGCCTGAAAACAGGCTGGCTTTGCTTGCACGGGCTGCGGAATGCCTATAGAACACGTTCACTTTCAATGGATTCATTCGAAACAGAATAGAACAGAAACAGACGATCATGAGCGAAAACGAAGCCTCCCGCGAACTGCTGGAAACATTTGAGAACCCCCACCCCCACCGCGACTATGTGATGGAAACCGTGTGCCCGGAATTCACGTCGGTCTGCCCGAAAACCGGCCAGCCTGATTTCGGCACGCTGATCATCACCTACATTCCGGACAAGGTCTGCTTCGAGCTCAAATCACTGAAAATGTATCTGCAGAGCTACCGCAATGTCGGTGCCTTTTATGAAGACGTGACCAACCGCATTCTGGACGATCTGGTCGCGATCACCGATCCCCGCTGGATGGAACTGCGGGCCGAGTTCACTCCCCGCGGAGGCATCAGCAGTACGGTCACCGTTTCGCATCACAAAGAAGATTAGTGCCTAATCAAGCAGAAATTTGAGGGTTGGGGGGTAGTGTTTACGTGCTCTGTTGTCGCACTCTCGTTATATCTATCAAGCCTAAACTTAAAAATGACACTCTACTCGATACTGTTTCTTAATTCGAATTTGTCTTTGCATATGTGAAAGAACCGGGGCTAACGCCTAATGGCACTTACTTCAGATCAGTGTGTT